>Ga0068628_1000153_pt1 | contig 18293 bp, 15 predicted proteins | sample InSIn2gowninarea_FD_77431 | JGI IMG/M metagenome (GOLD analysis project Ga0068628, IMG submission 77431) | Clean room microbial communities from NASA Spacecraft Assembly Facility at Jet Propulsion Laboratory, Pasadena, California, USA -... ... | reverse complement strand
TGCCCCCACTAGTGCTAGCCTCACTCTGCTATTTTTTTTACTATGCCCTATGTATTCTAACACCTTTCATATAAGGGGGTTTCTCAACTCATATCTTTTTTTTACATGTTGTTTATCTTTCTCATAGTATTGTCATAAATGCATCATCACAAATAGCTGAATCAAATGTCATGTTAGCAAGTATTATCAATGATGTTTTGGTTTTACTTTGAATGAACAATTTCAAATGCACTCAGCGATTTTCAATTATTCATCCAAAGTGGGGTATATGTTATCACCTAAAAATGAATTTATATATTTGTTTAATACATTATAAAACATTTGCTTACACTTATATCAAAGTAGTATTAATGATGTCTTGTATATTGTTAATACTTATATCATGACTTACTATAATTCCTTTTTTGTGTAGGTACACACCGACCTAAGAAGTAGGTCATATTACTATCTATATAAATAAGGGATCTAGTAGTAAGTCCAGGATCAAGAAATGATGATATACGATCCCATATCCGATTTTGATAATGGCAATCCAATTCTAGGTGTCTTTTGACACTGCCATACAAGGTTGGGATTTTGTATACTTCCTCATTTGCAAGCATACGAACACACAAATGACCAAGTATGAATATCACAACATCATCATTGCATGATCGGACAGGTGTACAGAGTCAGTTGGAGGTGGATCATAGTTAGAACAAGACCACTAGCATTCCTCTATGGAGAAAATAGGCCACCAGCATTCCTCTTCAGCCCGAATATACCACCAGCAGTCCTCTTTTGGGATTTGTCAGCTCTGAGATCTTGGGTGTAGGTGACATCAACCTCTGAGACTTCATCACTACCTTTGTTTCATCATTATTAGGTATGCTCCATGAGGTAAGTACGCATTTTCAGTTTTGTATGGTGGTTTTCATTTGCACTACAAGCATCTTTTTGAGTTTATCTTTCATATCTAGTTTATCACTTTTAAATTGCTATCTGTAACATCAAATTTATAAACTTGTTATTATTTTTGGGATTATGGATGTTATAACTACTTGCTTTGTTTGCTTGCTTGTTTCCTAATTATCTTGCATTCTTGAAAATAAATAAAAATCATTTTTAAACAAGATCCAATTGTGAAAATGAAGAAACAAGAAAATATGATGAACAAAACAATGATAGGGTAGTAAAGCAAAATAAATAAGAAATATCAAAGTAGAGAATGATGCAACTTAAAGTAATGGTTGAACAGCTCAAGAAGTTAATATTATTACATGATAAAATAGAGAGTGAGCACCCAAAAAACATTCACCCCTTTTGCACAACAATCAAAAGAAGAACATGGGAAGGAGAGGATATTAATTTCACCAAATATAATGGCACAAATGATCCAAGAATGCATATCATAATTTTTGAGGAATTAGCTTGTAGTCATCTTCTTGATACTGATATGTTAGCTAGGTTATTTCCAAGCAATTTAGGGAAAGAGGTTTCTGAGTGGTTCTATAGTCTCGAGGACCAAAGCATCACTAGCTATGATTGATTAAAATGAGAGTTTGTAATGTAGTATCAGCATAATATAAAGAGAAAACCTACCCTTATAGATTTGGCCAAAATGAGACAAGGAGAGAACCAGTCCTTTGATGAGTTTATGATAGCATGAAAGAAGGTGGCAACATTCATAAAGTTAAGTGAGAAAGAGTTAAAATAGATGTTGATAAAGTCTCTTCAGGATGAAATGATACTTGAGTTTTTCAACTATCTAGAGCAACCTCTTTCAGAAATGATCCTTTCAATGATCCAAAAAGAAAAACACATGGTGAAAATCAATTTGTGGGGGCATAAAAAAGAGAGAAGGCCTCCAATAGAAAAAGCAATAGACATAGTTGCAACAATAGTAGAAACATGAGATTCAGCTAAATAAAAAACTCCTAGGGTATATACAAAAGTCACAGAAGATCATGATGAGCTATTGCAGTCATTGTTATAGAAAGGTTTGATCCAATTACCCCTAATAAATTAGAAAAACTCTAGAACTATAGGTGGATTTTGTAGATATCATAGAGGTTAGGAGCATAAAACATGTGAATATCAAAAATTTGGAGATATTATTTAGGATTTGGTAGATAAGAAGGCCATATCATTTGAGAAGCTTGAAGAGAAAATAAAAACTCCTGTCCATGCTGATAATGAGAAATTGGGGATATATAAGAATCCAATGCCACATTATTATTAACATAAGGACATACAATGAAAGGTGTTAGAATACATAGGGCATAGTAAAAAAAATAGCAGAGTGAGGCTAGCACTAGTGGGGGCACCATGCTCTTCGAAGGTATCATTTGGTAAATACGCTAATAGAGGTCATGATGAAGAAAGGGGGGAATGTCATGATGTCAAAATAGGAGTGCTGGCAATGTAATTATTATTAAGAGGACCGTAGATGGTCCTCCCTAGGTAAAAATTAGAAAAAGGTCAAAACCTACAGTCACCCCCATAATGTGAAGAATCAGATTGCAAGTGGTGTTTTTGTTGCTTAGCTCATGATGTAAAATATCAATTCAACATTTATCACAGTGTACATTAAAAGCCAACAAGTAGGTAAATCAATATCATGTTTTGCATATATATTATCAAAATCAAATGTTTTTTTTTACATGAATCTTAATACAGCTAATCATGATCACATGACTACATCTAGCCTCTCCTAGAAGGACCCCCTCCCCCTACACTCAAGCTAGTGGCTCTGCTAGATGAACTACCCCCCACATCTAGCCTTATACTTCTCTACGCATGCCTTCTCCTCATTGATTTTTCTTTCAGTCTAGTGTAGCTACTCATAGAGGATCTTGATCTCCTTGTTGGCTACCTATAGGTCTTGGTAAATGCTTGAGTAGTCTCCCCCTCCAAACCATAGCCAAATTTGTAGCTCCCTGATCTTTGCATCCTTTTGACCTATCAATCCATGTAGCATAGCCATATCTACCTTGGGATCTTGGTCATCTATAGGGTAGCATATATATTTCATTATTAGTCTTTTGCATGATTTAAAAAAGTGAAGAAAATCATAAGGAAGCAAAAGTATAAACAAGTTACCATCATCATCCTCATCATCATCCTTGGTAGCATCTGTATGCTCTATTGATTCTGGCTCATAGTCATCCTAATTAGGATCTATCTTCTCATTATCATCATGACCTACATCCTAAGACTCCTCATGGGTATATGTCAAGCTGTATTCTCCATCCCACCCTAATGATGTATAGGAGGTATCCCACCCATTCTATGTGTATCCTGTGTTCTCGTTGGCTCCCTCATCCTCTCCTAGGTCTGTTTCATGTATTCCTATGTGGTGAGGACTACATCCTCACCACCATTCTAGGTAGTCCTTAGTGTGGTTGGGTCCATCTATGTTAATGTCAACCTCATAGTTCAAGTCTTCACTAAGGGATTTCCATTTAGAATCCTAGTCTGGCATAGGTTCATAGTCCTTTGGAAGGTGCCTACTATGGTAGTAGCACACCATTATCTTGCAGTTATCTGGTATAACCTGCTGGATGCCAAACTGATGGAGTACCCACTCTGGCCTATAAAACTCCACTAGTGCCTTGCATACCTATATATAAGTAGAATGTCTCACCCATTCTAGCTCATGGATGTCCTCCTCCCATTCTGGCACATTTTGATATGCGCACCAGTATATCTGTGACTCCTATAGTAGGTTGAGTTGCACCTGCCATCCCTTTAGGTCTACATATGGAAAGTTAAGTCCCTCTATCGTTTCCCACCACTATCAAGTAGGTGCATCATCTGGTTGGTCTAGAGGTAGCGAGGTCGATCTAGAAATGATGATGTGGTCATAGGCCCACACTTGTAGTATCATCGAGTGAGCCACTATCTTCTCTCCTCTCTCCACCTCTGCAAAGCCATGGAGGTCATGATATAGCTGTGCTAGTATTGTAGGACACCATTCATACTGCTATCTATGTAGCACCATATCCTGCATGATAGGAATCATGCCCATAGGGAAGGTATCGCTACTCTTATTTGGGTAGATGATGGCATCTAGAAGATAGGCAATGAGAAGCCTCACCTATAAGTCACCTCATGCTAGAGGATCCTCTGGTACATGTCTCATTAGGGAAACCCCTCTCTTCGTATGGTTCACCTCATTTGATCCTGTAATCCATACTACCCACCTCTCAGCCTTATCCATGTTGGGAATGGGAATCATGTTCACTAGTTTTCCCCTGATGGGTAGCCTAGTAATCCTGTAGACATCCTCTAGTGTGATCATGATCTCTCTAGTAGGAAGGTGAAAGGTGTTGGAGTTCAAGTCCCACCTCTCCATCAAAGCTATCAGCATATCCCTATAATGAAAGATGTAATCAGTAAAGGCTAGGTAACTCAAGGAAAGCTCCTCTAGTAGACTCCAATCCTCCTGAGATTGGATCCATTGTTGTGCAATAGTAAAAGCAATGCTCTTCCTAGAAGCTCTCATATAGTAGCCATAGTCCTACAAAAAATGATCAGAGAAGTACAAGTTAGATATTTTATAAAGTGAAATAGACATAAAAAAAATTAGAAACAATTTAGACAAGATAAAGAGGACCACCCATGGCCCAAACTAGGGTAAAAAGGACTGCCAACGGTCTTATTTTAGTATAGTAAGTTTGTCAAATTTCAAGGATAGGGCTATACGGATAGTGTTAGTTCAACCATGAGGTCAAAATTACAAAAACATAGCCTCAAGATGAAAAAACAAAACAACATTCTAAATAGTAAAACCCTAGGGGCAAAGAACTAAAAAATAATAATCTACATGAAAATCTCACATAAACCAAAAAGAAAATAGAAGACTAGAAACAAGGCAAGTAAGAATAATATACCTAATGACCAGAGGGAGAGTTCACCACCAGAGTGGCTCTATGTCCCTCTTGCAATGTAATTGGTAAGGCCATAATAAGTAGCTAGACAAAAATATGAAATAGATCATGGAGTAGCAGTAACCAAAGGCAAAAGCAAGAACTCTTCAAGCTGATCTCTCAAAATCTTAAACACTCCTCCTTCTCAAATACAATGTAAGTACAAATGAGGGGGGGTCAAAGCCCTTTTATAAGAAAATAAGGGCACACAATTCTAAATAGTCTTGATTTAGGTAATTTCATAATTTAGAAAGGAAAATAGAACAGTCATGTGGGACCAGTAAGCCATACAATGCATCCTGGACTCTTGAAGATTTTCTAAATCCTCAATAAAAGGATTGCCTGTGGTCCTTGTTTGTTAGTTTTGGAGGACCACCAGTGGTGTATTCTATTAAAATAGACTACTCTCACTCCTTTACATAATGAATTTGACATCCCAATTTGTGGGGCATATAAAAAAGATAGGTACAAAGTTATAACCAGAATGATATAATGTTATCTTTTGCGATGCAGGGTCTCAATTTCAACTCTTATCATATCATGCCTCTTGGCACAGAGTTTTAGCTCCCCTTTATATCATGCCTCTTGGCATAGAGTTTCAACTCCCCTTTATATCATGCCTCTTGGTGTGAAGTTTCAGCTCCCCATCATATAATGCCTTTTGGCATAGAGTTTCAACTCTCATATCAACATCCTATGGAGTTCGATTCTCATATGACTACAATATGCCTCTCGATGTGAAGTTTTAGCTTCCATTACATTGCAGTTATGTGGAATTTAGCTCTCATCATATTGTAGCAGGCCTCTTGGTGCAGAGTTGAGCTCCCATTACCTTATAATATGCTATCCCATTTTAATTGTTAAAATTGTTATATGTTATGTGTGGTCTTATTTTCTATCAGGTCATTTTCTAGTTGTTAATGTGTGTCTTGTTATTTGTCAAGTCATTGTCTGGTTATCAATGTGTGGTCTTGTTATTTGTCAGGTCATCATCTCATTGTTAATGTGTCATTGTTATCATGTAATCATTGTGTTTTTGTCATTGTGTTATCATCATGGTGTCATTGTGGGTTGTTAGTATCATGTCTAGGGCATAAAAAAGTGTGACAGTAGGACCACTAGTGGTCCTTACATTATAAAAAGGGATCGCCTATAGTCTATATCATGGTAAAAATAGCAGCAGTACAAATCAGAAATGACCAAGAATAGGTTAAGCATCATAAAATGGAGTTTTCTTAACCCATACCTAGCATCAACATGTTTTATCATGATTTTGATTAAATTTAGAGTGATTAATGTTGATATTATGCTTGTTAATACTTATCAAATACTTGATTGTTATGACATCTTGAATATACTTTGAATGAAAAATCTCAATGCACCTAGTGATTTCAATTTATCATCCAAAGTGGGGCATATGTTATCACATAAAATTGATTTATGCATTCTAATTAATACATTAAAGAAACAATTGCTTGCACCAATACATACCTAGAATGTTTAATGCAATAATATCCATGTTGTCTTAAATAATACAATGATATCAATGCTTATTTTGAATATGGAAATAATATCAATGATTGTATTGAACATTGTTATATGTTGTGGGCTAACCCTATTTATGTAGGTACACACCAACCCATGGGTTGCATTATTATATCTATATAAATAGGGATCTAATATGAAGTCCACATCAAGGAGATACATGATCCCATATCTGGTCTTGATAGTGGCAATCCTCTAAGGTATCTCTTGATACCACCATTCAAGGTTGTGGTTTGTGTACTTCCTTTTATGAAGTATTCTAACTTTGGCGACAAATTTTGATATCAAACTAAGATCTAAGATGATTACATAAAAGTATTGAGCTTTGTTTGAAGGTTGAAAACTATCTAATTAGGACCATCGATGCTCTTCTCTTGAACAATAACACCACTGATGCTCTTTGACCATTGAAATAGACTACCTATAGTCCTCTTTTTGCATCTTCATAGGTCATAGCCCTGCATTGTATCACCTACGTTCTCACTCTTCAGTGTTAGGTACATTTTGAGAGGTAAGTATACAAATTACAGTCTTATTTGGTACAGTCATTGGTTATCTTCTTCGCTATTTTCTTGTATTATAAATCACTATCTATAGCTCTAAGAAAATATATTGGGTTTATAGATATATGTTTACTTATTTATTTGCATGCTCAAAATATTTGTAAATAGATGTTGTTTGGGATCTTGTTCACCGCTAAACATCTCGAAATTGGGGGCCTTATGTTCATTGGTAGGGGAAAATTTTAGATTTCATCCATCAAGGGTGAAGTGAAGATAGAATCATAATCATCTAAACTTTGGGATTATGTGATATTATAAGGTCCAACTTGGATAGCAAGAATAGATGTTGAACTCCTTGAACTATTCATTGTTGCTATCTATTTCTGTATTTCGATTATGTTCATGTCCAATTCCTGAAGGAGGGGTACAATATGCTCCATTTCCATATCATTGATGGCCTAGGAATAGCAATATACATTGTTAATGGTGTAGATATGATATAGAGGTTTCATGAGATCTCTCCAGAAGGGCAAGACAAATTGAACAGTCAGGTTCACCAAAATGTAGACCCAAAATAATGCATATAATTATTTATGGGGGTTAATTAATGTATTATTGGTCTACTTGTTTCTTATTGTCATATATATCTAAAATATGGGAATAAAAAATATTAAAAATATAATTATGTTTAAATAGATCACATATTCATTCCATTAGAAGTAACATATACAAAAGATGAGTATACATTCATTCATTTTCATGTTTTTAATGACCTAAAAGAGGTATACCACTAGCAGCCTAAAATAAGCAATATAATAGATGCAATCAAGAATGTAGTGATGAGTGAATGAAAGAATCATCATATAGCAAACATAATATATAACTTATGAATAATATTCATGCATAAAAGAGTGATGTAACATGTGCTAGAATCTCTCTCGAGTCCTCCTCATATTCATTTTCCTGTAAAGTTTAATGTCATCAATTGATGCCTTTATATATGATTCAAGTTTACATGACTTTGATGTTTTTGACCCCTTGTACATTTCACAAGGGTCCACTAGACATATATCATAGCTTTGACTTGAATTTGGGTATTATTTAACCCCTTTTTACATAATACATCATTGAGGCTCCAAAATGAATTATTTAATAAATAATAATTCATTTTTAGGCATCTCCACATGTAGTATGTTGTATAGGCTAAATTCGTGATAAATTGCATTTTCATAATTATATTTATTATTTAAATCCATATTATCATATATCCTTATTTTTAAGACTCAAAGGATCTTATGGGTATCCTTGAATCTCTTTGATTCGAGGATCTTTAAAGATCTTTGTATTTCCATCATTTGAAGGTTTTAAAAGTTTAAATTCTTAGATCTTGCATTTTGTCATTAATATATGTAAAGATTGCTTTCACTATTTTAATCCACCATTGAATTTTCATTAGGAACACATAGACCTAATCATTTACACAATAGGCATACAATTTTCATGTGTTCTCAATGAATTAATGGATTAGGGGCTCATATGCTTTTTGGAGTGAGGAAACTCACTCCAAGCTCTCCTAGTTGCCTTAAAGGGACTAGGTTAGGAGGCTCCCCTTTCCATTAGATGCATTTAGGATTTATTTACATTATTTTAAAGTATGAGTTTAACATTTCAATATTTGAATCTATCTTTACTTAGGTTTTTAGTGAATGCACACTAAGTAAAGCATATATATGTAAGTGGAGATTTATGTGTGGATTTAGCTAGTTTATGCTTGTTGAGACACATATAGCATAAATTTTGATATACATTATATGGTGAACCTAACATGAACCTACTACAACCTATAAATTTGATGTTCTCTTCACCATTCTCCTTCAATTTGCAAGTTTCCTTCATTTTTTGGGTTTTCTTGATTTTCTTTACTTTCACCCACCTAAGTGGAAAAAACAAGTAAAGCCTATCCTATTTACATCCAATTTTGAGTGAGATTTTGACAAGATAACCTAAGAAGGGAGATGGATCAGATATAAAATTTTAGAGTCTTGATTTGGTCATTTTTGCTAGACACAATACCTACTATATCTCATACTAGATGCACTACATCTCTTAGCAGAGACCATATTTTGCAGAGAGGTGCAAGAGGGTTGCAAACCTATTTCGGAGTGGAAAAGAGGAAATTTCCCAAACACAATGCATCTTAGCTAGGAAGAACTTACATGCACTACATATCATAAAGTGGGACCCTAGATGCACAACATCTTAGAAAGGTAGGACCCTATATGTAGTGTGTATCGGAAAGGTAGGACCCTATACATAGTGTGTCTCAAAAAGGTAGGCCTAGATGCATTGCATCTCAAAAAGGAAGGACTCTAGATGCTCTGCATCTCATAAATTTAGGATCCTATATGCACTACATCTTAGATAGGTATAATTTATATGTACTACATCTATCCTTGGGCATCTTTTTTTAGTTTTATCTCAAAAAATGTACCTCAAAAGTGCATCGAATGCACTACATCTCTAAGCAAAGTCCTTTTTCTCATAGAAAAATCAGACAAGATGCAGTACCGACTGCATCTATGAATAAGAAGTTAATTTTTCAAAATTTTAGTTTCAAAATTGTAATAAGAAGTTGTTTTTTGGCTTATCATAGCTAAAAGGTAGTGTTGTAACATTGTATAGAATGTGTTTACATCTATGTTAAAGTGTGCATCCATTATTTGTTTACATTTTGCTTAGTTTCCTTAGTGATTAGCTCTAGTTTGTTTAAAGATCTCTCATTTTGAGAGGGACTTGTAACCTACTTGGATTTACACATGGAGTAGGAGGGAACATTATTGGTTGGGTAAGAATTTGGATCTCTTTTTTTATCTTTTCAATATTATTTCCTTTCTTGGTGCAACCTAGGATTCCCTTGCTTGAGTTGTGTACTAGTGAAATTGCATTCATTTTTGGGAAGTATTGTTGCATATAAATAAAAATTTATATAGTGAATCAAGGTTTTGCTTATTATTGGGAACTTGTGTGCTCTTTTTTGTATTCATCAAAACTAGTTTTCATTTCATTTTCATTTTAAAAAAGTAAAAAATTGCAAAAAAGAGCATAATTTGGAAGGGATTGCAAAGCATCTTTTAGGGAGTAGTGTGTACCTCATATTAATTTTCATTTCATATTTTCTTTCTTATAATAAATTCATTCACATTCCTAGGGAGTTACTAAGGAACATGGATTTTATCACCACAACATAACCCATACTTAGAGTTGAATACCGAAGTGGGAGCCACCCCTCTATTCGAAAATGTATGCCATAGAGGTACCTGAGTACCCTTGCAAAATATTTCACACCCCTAAAGATTGATCCATCCCATGATAAATGCTTGAATAGATTCATTATGTATAAGGAAATATAAACAAGGTTGTGTTGGAATTTACAATTGCATTAAAATATATGTACACTAAAAATATAAGAGTCTAATTGGAAAAAGAAAAATCAAAATCAAAAATCAAAAATTACTATATTGAATCATTGCTATCTTCATATAGTGCATGTAGAGCATCCTAGTTGTTTGTGTTAGATTTGCACCAAACTAAAAATGAGATAAATATTTTTGAAAAAATTATAAGCTTTTTGTTTGGTGTTTGTTTAATTTATTTTACTTGCATTTTCATTGTTCTCATAATTATAAAAGTGCCACTTTGTAGTTGTTTTATAATGGATCTAAATCTATCTAATATTTTGTGTTGGTATGAGAAATTTACCATTTTGGTAATGGTAGATACAAGATTATCAAAGAAACATAAAGAGAAACATGAACCTAAAGCTACCATTGATTAACAATCCACTGGGTTTTGTGAAGCACTACAAAAAATACAAAAGCTCAAATCTCAACAATGGGCTAAGTTAATGGAGGAAGATAATGACATAAGTGTTCCCTTACCAGAATATTCTCCACAACCTTATGGAAATCCAAAGGATACTTTGATATGGTTTGATAAGTATAATATTTCCCTCATGGGTGTTAGTGTACCACCATTTTCTATTGGTATGTCCTTACCCTCTCAAAATGTAAATGAAAAAGATTCTAATAAAAATAATTAGTACCAAGATATGATGGATTATATGCAAAATAAAAATGCCCAACCATCCATTCCTCAAGATGATTTCATTCCCACAATACCTATTGCATAAAATCTTGGCCAAGGTTGGTTTCCACTTCAAGATTGTAAGCTACCTACCAACCAAATTTCCACACCTAACCCACATCAACCATCTAGAGAACCTTTGGTTGTATAAGACTTATAATCAAACCTCTCTTTGCTTCACTTTCAAGAGTACATGATAAAAGTACAAGAAATAGTTAATATAAGGTTATCCCTAGAAAATTCTACCATTGTACAACCACAACCCCCCCCTAAGATTGAACAACAACAATTCTTTCAAAATATTATACCAAAATTTCCAAATTTTGTTCAATATACTACACCTCCTTCACAACAAATAAAAATGAATTCTAATCAAGCTAATTCCCCTCAAAACATTACTTCTCAAATTCCACCTAATATTCTAAACACTAGTGCCAACAATTTCCAAATTTCACAAAAGCAAGTGTATTTGAACCTTAATCCACAAGCTCCAACACCTCAGATTGATCAGTCCAAATAAACGTATTTTGATGATTATGATAGCCTTAGTCAACCTTTTATGCAATTTCAACCCAACACCTCAAGAAGAATAAATCAAGGTATGAACCACTTTCAAACATCTCCATTCCATAATATACAAAGTGGGTAAAATTAAGGTATAACCCATTTCCAAACTATTCCATTCTAAACACATTCTACTCCTATTACCAACCAACTTAGTGCCCAACAAGGTCCCTCAAATCCATCCATAGAGGACAAGAAAAAATTGATCAAGAAAGTTCAAGCACTTATGTATCAAACACTGGTGGCTAATTCACATGCAAACCAGAATATAAATACATCACATGGTACATATCAAGGACAAGGGTATGGTATGTAACAAGGTAGTGGTCAAAATGTGCATCAAAATTATGGTCCTAATACTCAATTCCAAACTCAAGGTAAACAACAATTTTACAATCAAAATCTAAGGTACAAGACACATTGGCAGTCTTGGGATAAATAAGGTATATATTATAACCCCAATGCACATATCTTTTAGAGATAAATGTGTTTATTAAATCAAAAAAATTATAATCATGATGGAAATCCACCCCATGGTGGACCAAATCCATCTTTTAGATGGCCTAATACAAATCAGAAAAGTCAAATCATGACAGGGTTGAAGGAGTTAAAGACTAAAGCATTATGAATAAATTTTCAATGAGCCTATAAATCATTCTATCCCCATAATCACTTAGCCCAAGAAGTTTGATATGCCTAAGATAGATAAGTTTAAGGGTAAGGAGGATCCAAAAGAGCATTTGATACACTTTAAACATGCTTGTAATTTGATTGCAAATGATGATGCTCTCCTTTTAAGAACTTTTCCTATGATTCTTTGGGTACAAGCTATGAATTGGTATAACTCTCTTTCTCAACATAGCTTGTATTCATTTGAAAAAAATTTAAATCTCATTCTTGAATGCTTTTCTACTAATATCAAGAAAAGGAACTCCATTATTGATTTGATAAAATTATCTCAGTTTGATCAAGAATCCATCTCTAAATTTGTTTCTAAGTGGTGTTATATGATTATGGATATGAACTTCTCCTTACATAGAAGGAGTTGGTGAGACTATTTAGTAAGAGTTGTATCAAAAAAATCTCAATGTATGTATAGATATAACAACATAGGACATTTGAGGAAGCTATTTCCCAAGAAAATGTTATTGAAGATGTCATGATCCAAAATGGTTATATCAAATTGGTTAAAAAGAAAAATGGTAACCATGGTTATGGGTCAAATAAGAGTGGAGCTATGAATGGATCTAAGCCCTAAGTAAATTAGTTAATACTCCAAGCACCACCACCATCAATATAGAATGTTGAGCAAGCTAATCAGATGAATGCATGTAGTTAGCCTTATTATCAGTATGAGGGGAAGGGAAAAAGTCAAAATTAGACATAGGGATTTTCTTCAAGAGCATTTAGTAATTTTGAGCCATGGGTGAACCTTTTTCCAAGAATTTCAAAAAATTGAATGATGCAAAATTGTTGAAATTACCAGAAGTACAATGGGATCAATCTTGGGCTACTAAACCATGGTAGAAAGATGATGAGTTTTATGATTTCCATAGGAAATAAGACCATAATAAAAATAGTTGCATTTATTTGCATAAGGTTGTTAATATTTTCATAGATTTAAGAAAATTAGTGCTTAATGGTACCTCTTTGGATCCTAATGTTAACCTACAGGTGTATCAGAATCCATTGCCTCAATAGGGTGTGAATCAAGTGGATACCACTAGCCATTATAATCAAAATGTACCTTATAATTATAGAACATATCAAAAGCAAGTTCAAGATGCAAAAAAAGAATAAACTCAAAAGCATACAGTTGGAATGATTAACATTGTTACTAGGTCCTATCAATACAAATATAAAGGAAAGGAGCCAAGATAAAATGTTAAGGATATAGGAGTGGATGGATATAAACATGCCTAATGATATCCCTCCTCCTCCTCCTCCACTAGTATAATAGGGAGTTAAAGAGAAGTTACAAAGTGATTTGAAACAAAAGTTAAGATTAACTCCCATCAAAGTTTCTTTATGGTATCTTATCTGAAATTCCCATCAGTATAGAGAGTCTTTGATTCAAATTTTATAGACTATAGAACTGTATGCTTCAAATACTAATATTTTCATCAATTTTATTGGCAACATAAAAGCCAATGCAAAGCCTTTTATTCCATTCTTTCAACATGAGATCAAAAATGTGGTGACTCATAAATATAAGGATCCTCTTTTACACATCATTTCTCAAGTTGATGAAAAATCCTTTAAGAGGGTATTGGTAGATGGTGGATTGGCCATTAATGTGATTTCTCCAATAACATTGGCCAAGTTTATCTTACCTTTGTCACATATTAATTAACCCACACTTATTCTATGGCCTTTTAATAACTAGTTATGTAATCCAACTAGTAGTTTTATATTAGCCCATCTTGGTGGGATCCAAGACCATTCACTCATGTTTTTAGGTTATCAAGGGAGAGAAATAGTATAACTTCTTACTAGGCAGGCCATTGATAAAAGAGGTAGAGTGTGTCCCTTTCACTTTTCATGGTTGTATGAAGTATATTTAGTATGGGATTATTCATTATGTATGGATAAATGAGGAACCTTTTAGCCAATGTAACTTTATCAAGCTACCCAATGGCCCTATCCTTCCATCTACTCACATATTCCTTGAGATTATCCATATTAACCATAATTCATCATCTCTTAGTACTATTATTAATGCAAAATCTTGAAGTTTCAGCTAAAATTGAATAAAGCTCCATATGTGAATAAAAGAAATAAAATACAATAATAATCTATGAGGAGCCTATGTAAAATGCCATAGTGATACCTTCCCCATCAAGTCATAAAGAAATCTCTTGGAAGCCACAATTGGATTACCCAAATAAAAAACTTAAACAAATAAAATCCTATATATTTGAACCAAGTATAATGACTCAAATAGAGGAGAATAATAAGGGTAAAGAGGATTTTCATATTATCACTAAAAAGCTAAAGAATGTGGACCCCATTGATGATCACAATCATATCTCTCAAGTAGATATCCATTTTAAAAAAACTAGTCTTGGTGATTACACCATAGATGATATGTTGTTCAATGTATTATCTGTACATGATGCAATTCATCCATCTGAGTCTCCTTTGGCCATTAGTACCTTGCTACCTTTTGATATATTAGATAACCAAACTTACTTTATTTATACAGGACCATATTTTCCTTCCTACCAAGTCCTTAAGGTTGATTCCAAATAATCCTTTTTAGGTAAACTAGATTATTTCTCTAGACCATATTTTCCTTCCTACCAAGTCCTTAAGGTTGATTCCAAACAATCTTTTTTAGGTAAACTAGATTATTTCTCCAGACCATATTTTATTAATCACTAGTTTTCCAAGTGTATATGGTAGGGATTTGGCTTGGGTTGGTATGACCAAGGCATGGTTCATGTTATAAAACTACCTACTCAAGTTGATAAAGATAAATGAGGCCTTGGCCTTAGAGGTCTTTGAAGTATAACAACCTTAGCCTAAATTCATGAGACTGAGGATGAGGGAGACTACGAGGAATTGGAATCTCCTCATGAGTATTGGCTATGTGAAGAACCCTTTTCACCTACATCTCAGTATTTTATTCCTCATTTTCTATTCGAACAAGTCAACATGGTTGGTTTCTCCTCAATTTCTCCTTTTTCTCATCTTCTTGAGTTTGGTACTATTCATATGATGGATCAAGATACTGTTATTTTCATGATAATTACTAATACTGATATTTCCACCCATGATAGTTTTCATTGGTATTGTAGCCATGCTAAACCCTATGATGATGAGCTTGATATAGATGCTTATTGGCCATACTTAAAATCACCATTTTGAGGAAGGATCACATATGTTAGTAGAAGAATTAGTTGAGGTTGACTTAGGTGAAGATTCTACTATTCATATATTATTCTATTTGGTAAGGGTATTGATGTAGAAGAGCTTGAAGAGTGGACTAAAAAATTAAGAAGAGAGTAAACATTTTTACCTATGTATATCAAGATATGCCTTATTTGGATAGTAACATTGTGGTGCATTACTTAACTTTGAAACTTAATGCAAAACCTATTAGATAAAAACCATATTGAATGACCCTATCAAGGCATTGATTGTCAAGGTAGAACTATGAAAAATGTTGGATGCTAGGTTCATTGAGGCTATTGGTTATACAAAATTGATATCTAATCTAGTGATAGTTCCTAATAGTAGGATCAAGATTTGCATAGATTTTAGATATGTGAACAAGGATTTCCCTAAGGATGATTTTCCATTACCTAACATTGATATCTTAGTGGAAAATATTATGGTTCATGACATGTTCTCATTCATGGATGGTTTTTCTAGATATAATCAAATCTTAATCACTGAGAAATATAGACATAAAATGACATTTACCACTCCATGGGGGAATTATTATTATAGAGTAATGTTATATGGTCTTAATAATACAAGTTAACACATATCAAAGAGCCATGACCTATATTGTTCATGATTACATGCATGACATAGTTGAAGACTACATGGATGACTTGATTGTAAAAACCAAAATATGTAGTACTCATCTTACGATAGTAAGGTTTTAGATAGGCTACTAGAATATAATATTAGGATGAATCCCAATAATTTTGTGTTCAAGGTATTTTCAATAAAGTTAATGGGATTCATTGTATCCAAGAGAGGCATTGAGGTTGATCCTAATAAGGTTTGGGCCATTAATGAGATGCATCCTAAAAATTTGAAGCAGTTATAGAGTTTACAGGGTAAGATTCATGATATCAGAAGGTTTATAGCATAGTTGTTTAACATGTATTTAACATTCAATAAATTAATAAAGAAGAATATTATTTTTTATTGGGATGTAGAGTGTCAGGAGGCTTTGATGTAATCAAGAACTATCTTACGTATCTTCCCATTTGTATTTCTCCCCAAGAGGGAGTGCCCTTTCACTTGTATATTTTGGCTAGCTATTTTGATTTGGAATTGATGTTGGTGCAACAAAATGAAGAAAAATAAAGAGCAAGATATTTATTATCTAAGTCATACTCTAGAAATATATGAGACAAGATATCCATATCTAGAGAAATTATGCCTAGCAATAGTCTTTGCAGTCCAAAAGTTGCAATACTATATATCAACATAAAAATGAAACCTACTCTTAGACAGATGAATTTAATTAATACAAATGAATGTTCTATTACATCGCTATGTGACCTCAATAGGATCTTTACAATGTTTGAATTTTTGAATTCAAAGGTGCCTTTTTAGGGCTTTTACAAATATGATTTGATATAGACCCCTCTATTGGAAAAATGAAGGAATCATTAATGATCTCTATGGATCATTGGTAATTCGAGTGAATCATTGGTGATACGAGAAAATCACTGTAGCCCAATATGCAACTATCAACATTTTTGCAACTTGAGATATATATTGAACTTGCATATATTTTTCTCCATTTTGATCCTCATTTTAGATTCTTTTTGGCTCCTGGTTCAATGTATCTTTGATTCATCATGCCTTAGCACTTGTGGACCCTACACACATGCTAAAATAATAAATAAAACATACTATACTCATAAACCATAAGCATTAAAATATGAAGATAGGTAAAGTTGCATAAATGAAAGTAGATAGTCTCACAACAATCCTAGTATAATTTGGGTAGCATTATCTTACTTCCAATCAGGGTCTCTTTTGTGTATTGTGTGCATTACATTTATAGATTTTTCATTTGCTAAGTTAGTCACCTAGGATAGCTATGAAAATGGAGTCAAAACTCATCCATGTACAAGAATAGGTCAAGGAAGTCACATAAAATCCTATCTAGGATGATAATTCCTCTTCCTATCCACATTTCCAAGGAAGAGATAAGCTACACAACTCACCTTCTTTTTTTAGTTTTTCTTATTATAGATTCACTAGTGATCTAGATCGGTTAGATCATCGATGATTAAGACCTAATTGTTGATATTTTAGCTTAATTAGGTTTTTAATATTTTTGGTGTCTATTTCATTCAACTTTCAAATGAGGGTCATTTTTAGGTGTCTACATTTTTCCCCTTTTTGAATTATCTGCTTCTAATGATAGATGATAATCCAAAAATATAGATGCGGATATTTATGTTCCATGACTTGTTTGGTTGACTCTAGGGTCAAATATTTAAAAATTAACTCAATTTCTCAAGTAAGTCAAACTTCGATCGATCGAATTATGATAAAATAATTTTTGTCTTTTGCTCTTGACATGTTTTGCAAATAATTTAAGTGTCTACAAAAATATTACTTGTGTGGACTATCCATACTGTGGGCTTGTATGATAGTTATGTGACGAATCTCATTTTTTATCATGTTGAATATCTAAGCGAGTATGCACCATAAGCATGGTTTTGTGTATATAATTTTGATTTTGATAATACTATCTTTTGTCCTAATAGTGGGGTTCCATGGTAATATTGCACAAAAGATTAGTCCACTTTGTATTATTATTTGATTTTTTAAGGTTTTGAAATATTTTGATAACCTTTATCTCTTTTACTCATGTCACTTTGAGTGGTTTTAGTAAGCCAGGTGCTTAGTTGTAGATGTAATATTTTAT
>Ga0068628_1000152_pt1 | contig 18366 bp, 12 predicted proteins | sample InSIn2gowninarea_FD_77431 | JGI IMG/M metagenome (GOLD analysis project Ga0068628, IMG submission 77431) | Clean room microbial communities from NASA Spacecraft Assembly Facility at Jet Propulsion Laboratory, Pasadena, California, USA -... ... | reverse complement strand
TGGAAGCTCGTGCAAAGTTAAGTCTTGGGTAGGTTGGTCGTAGAAATTGTTGCCATAAGCTAATAATTCTCGAATACTAGACTTAGGCGGGTCGTCAAGTTCACTCATAATTAAACTTCTCAATTATGTTTATTTCCAGGCGCTTTCACCGAAATAACCCGTCCCATCTCTAGAAACCGCGTCGCCACCACCAGACTCTTTACCAATTTTTAAGCCCTCAAAGGCTAAAGTTAATTCTTCCACTGCAACGGTATTACCATCGGCTTCTAAACTAGGAAGTTTCCATCCCACAGGAATCGCACCAATTAAGCACCAGCTTTTCATAATTTCCCCAGCTTGGTTGTAGGTCAAAATATTAACGTTGCGTCGCTGCGTTCTGCGCTCAAATAATTCGCCTAACCACTGTGAAAAGGTGTTGTCGTTTGTCGTTCCCCGCTTTAGCGTGATATCTGAAAAACGAGTTTGTCCTAAACTAATTCTTTGTTGCTCGTTTACACCCCCCTCGTGGTATATCTCCTTGTCTACTTCAATACTGACACCCGAACATTCTGAAAAGGAGGCAATTATACTTTTACCGATCTCTACATAAAATCGGTTGGTTGTGACGTAGTTTTCAACGTGCGAGTCAGATTGTTGTGCAGCCATTTTATTGTCTTCCTATACTAGAGTTACCGATTCTTTCTCTTTGAATTTTTAAATCTGCATAAAGTCGTTCGCAAACACGATCGCATAATTGACGCATTAGCGCTGGATTGTTGAGATATCTTTGCGCTGACTGTGCTAAACGGTTCTGCTCAAAATCTATGGAGGTTGAATTTGTATTACCAGTGTTTTGATCCATAAACATCACTAAATTATTGATAAGCTTTAACTTCCCAAGGGCAGGCTCAGACGATTACTTTTCTTTGGGTAAGCTCATGTTAGGACGAGTAATGCAGCATAAAGAATAGACAAACATCGCATTTTACTCATTAAAATTGCTTCCAACTGCGAATTAGTGTTTGGGAATCCTTAAAAAATTGGCTCGTTTGCGAGATTTGTTCGGCCAGTGCGATCGCATCGCGCAATTTGCCATTTCTAGCTAACTCTTTGGCAAAAGAAAGTCGGCAACGATCCAACTCCCGCAGGTTTTTGTGATACATATCTGCGCTTGGCTGCCCTTCTGGGGTCATCGTATGATTAAAAGAACGATTACTAGAGTTTGCAGCCCGATCTAAAATCGTCCCAACACCTGGCGATTGTAGTTGTCTTGGGTCAATTTTTCTCCAGATTGAATCAAAAAAATGTTCTGCGCTTCTTCTAAAGCTTGTGGTAAACGAACCCGCTCCCCGAAACACATCTCGAAAAATACTTGGATGAAATAGCTGCATAAGCGACCAATTTTTTGGCACTGTCGCTAAGGTTGATGGCTGCGGAGATTGTGAAGTCCCCAATTGATAAATTGTTTGGTCGAGATTAATACCAGATGGCATTATTGCTTGATAAACTGTTCGATCGGCTGGGTTATGAAGGGCGGAGTCTGAGTATTGGATAATAGTCTGATTTGTTGGGTTTTCCACAGCCAAATCTGAGTAATGGCTAAGGGTGTTGCTACGGTTTTGAACTCCAGTAATCGCCACATCAAGATTTTCTGAATCATTTTGTGCAGTGTAATTTGGCGCAAAGCTTTCTGGCGGAATGTGGGATGAAGCTTCAACAGGTTCTAATCCAGATTTTTGCGGTAAGAGAGATGCACGATCGCCTAATACTACCGAAGGCGGAGAATTTTTAAGCCTTGGGTTCGATGGAATTTGCATAATCGTATTACCATCTTCTGCTTGTAGAGGAGTTGGGACTTGCATAATCGTCAAATCATCAGATTGTACTGACAATAATTCTGCATTAATGGGGGTATTTAGAGCGCTCTGAGTAGATTTAACTGATGGATTTGCGCTTGAATGAGTCCTGACCCATTCACTTTGGGATAATATGCGATCGCATATCTCTACTGGTTCAAGTGCCTCTTGTAAGTTTTGCTGGGCAGGAGCAAAATTGCCGGGTAAATTCTGTATAGAAGGTTGCGTCATAATTTTTGCAATGTGTATTCAGACATTAATAAATCTTTGTTCTCAAAACTTGTCATCTTGAAAGTATTAATTGTTGCGTACCTTTAGAGTGCCGAGCCAGTTAGCGCAATGCTGAACTAAAACAATCCCAATCTGCAACAAAGGAAAACAGTAAATAGCCATACTTCTAAGCACCTAAATATATTTAAGCTATATAAATCTATTTAACGGAAGTCTGCCGTAAAAAAAATTGGACTTCTGTCTAATCACAACTAGGCTGATTCAGAAGCAGAATAATTGTAACGTTCAATTCGCTTTATTACTTTGGCTGCCTTGAAGCTCGTCAAAGTTCATAAATTCAGAGGATTGTGTAAAAGTGACTCATCAACTGACTTATCAATCCAATTCTTTTATTGGTCGTTCTATTGGAGACAATAATCGATATCAAATTGAAGCTCATCTTGGCAAAGGAGGGATGGGCGATGTTTACCGAGCTATTGATAATCGACTCGGTAAAAAAGTTGCCATTAAGCTACTAAGTACATTATCAAGTAGTGCATCGACAACAGCCGAGCTAGATTTTAGACGAAGATTTGAGCGAGAATGTGCAATCTGTGCAGCGATCCAAAGTGAAAATGTAGTTCAAGTCAGCGACTATGGCATCACGGCGGAGGGGCAGCCCTTTTATGTTATGGAATATTTAGAAGGACTGACTTTAGAGCAGGTGCTTAAGCAAACATCAACACTTTCTGTAGAACGAACTAAACAGATCGTGACACAGATTTGTGCTGGATTAAAATCCGCCCATGAAGGTGTTATCTTTAAAATTCCAGATGTGAGTAGCGAGCGGCACATTAAAATTATTCATCGTGATTTGAAGCCAGCGAATATTTTTTTGGTTCCTACAGAGTTTGGGGAACGCGTTAAAATTATTGATTTTGGTGTGGCTAAAATTCAGTCTTTGCATCTAGAAAACACCAATTTGACAGGTGCTTTTTTGGGTACTTATCACTATGCAGCACCGGAACAATTTGATTGTCAAGCAAATATTGACGAGCGGTCGGATATTTATTGTTTAGGTATTATTCTTTACGAAATGTTGGCGGGAGTCGATCCCTTTGGCTTAAAAAGTCAAGGTCAACAAGTGACTGGAGAATCTTGGATTAATGCTCACTTACTCAAACCCGTAATACCGCTTCGTTCTCAACCTGGTTGCGAGCATTTGTCAGTAAAACTCGAACAGTTAGTTATGCGTTGTTTAGCGAAGCATCCTGAGCGGCGTTTTTCTTCAGTACAAGCACTAGCGCAGGCATTATATAGCGAGCAAAGCGAAAGTGCCTCTAGAATTTTAAAACAAATAGCTTCAGGCAATGTTACTGAGCAGCATCAAAGTCTTGGCGCAAATCATTCTATAAATTCAACTTCGTATTTCTTTGAACTTCAACAAAAATTTAGAAATATACAGCAATGGATAAGAGAAAATTCTCGCAGCGATAAAATTTATAAGCGGTTTAGGAGTCTAACCAAGTTTGAACCAATGAGCGCTCCAAGTTCAGGAGTAAGCTATTCATTCTCACCTACAGCCTTCACATTATCGGCTGTAAATCTAGAACTAATTAATCATTGTCAAGCAGAACTAGCAATCTATATTGGCCCTATTGCAGAATTAATTGTTGAACGGACATTAAAAAATGATGCCCATTATCACCAAACTCAAAGATTTATTGAAGCGCTTGCCAGCCATATACCAGATGCTGAGGATGCAAGCCGTTTTTGTCGAACATTACTAACATCAAATTCGCCATTTTAAGGTTAAACATGACTCGCTAGTTTAGTTAAAAGTTAACTTGTACGAGTTTAATGTATGCTCGTAATGTAATGCCAAGCATTGATTTGCAAAAAAATATCTTTGCTGCTAAAGTTTTAAAATAATCCTACCATTATCTCGTAGAAATACAAAATTTCCCTACTTCACTCAACCTAAGTTGAACATATTTAATAAATATTTTATAGCGATCGTTGATTTGCACCAAGTTAAGTCATACTTCAACTATTATCTAATTTCATTAAAGGTTGGGGTTTTGGGGGCAAATAGATATTTCATAACTCAAATCAAATTGCTATATTTGAGTAATTAAATTTTTGAACCTCAGCTAAGTTTGATAATTATTGGAGAAATCGCTGTCGATTCATCGTGCAACACTTGAATAAAAAAAATCTGCAATTTAAAACTTAAGATAAATAGCGGCTAATGTTGTTGTAGTCTAAAACTAATTTTTAGATGTCATTGATACGCCTATTATTACACCTTTAAAAAAAATCTTTTTGCTTCAGCCTCGGCAAAATGTCTCGATGTAGCCACGTGCTTTAGCGAACTAGACAGAAGTAGGATCTATTCTCATCAAAGTTGTTATTCAATATAAAGCAACTCAAATATTTCTTTTACTATGCTTGCCAGTTCAGTTATCGATGCTAGATTGACCGCGCAAAATATTACCTTTCGCCCTGGTGGTCCATCGGTTTCCTTTGGTGTTTCGGTCATCAACCGTAGCGATCGCTTTGCATCATTTCAACTTGAAATTCAAGCGACGGGCGCTGGCGAGCAAAGTAAGTGGTATCACCTCTCTCCAGATGTTTCTACAGCCAAATCACCAGGCGATCGCACGGATTTTCAAGTAGAGATTGTAAACTCTCCTCTCCCTAATTTCGTCGGGATTGTCAATCTAACGGTGCGGATTTTTTCGCCTCAACTCCTTGAAGAACGCCGATTAGTTTTGCGATTAATGTTAGAACCGAGTGGTGAAACAAACCTACTACAAGTAGGACTACCTACCCAACGGTTTCAAGTTTATCCTCGCAATACCGTAGATATTCCCGTGACCATTAAAAATGTGGGAGCGCAGCCTTTAGAAGTGCGTTTGCAGTGTGCAGAAATTGAGCCTTCCTGGCTATTAGGTAGCTCGGAGCGGTATGTAGAAATTCCCGCAAATAAAGAGACAATAGCAACATTCCAATGTCAACCCCCTGGAGTAGAACGAGCTTTGAGCCGCGATTATCCTTTTAGGATAATTGCTAAAAGTCATGGAAGTTCTACCGTTGAAGCACAAGGGATTTTAGAAGTTCTGCCCATTGGGTTCATGCAGTTTGAAGCCCAGCTCCAGCAGCGTATCCCGGCAAAAAGACCCTGGCTGCCAAATTGGCGATCGCGTAGCGGAACTTTTCAATTGCTATTTAAAAACAACAGTAATCTATTACAAACTCTCGATCTTGAAGTACGAGGCGAAGATGCGAAACGATGCAAAAAAATTGAGGTTAATCCAGAAAAACCCCTTTTGCCATTGGGAGAAATAACTTCGGCAAACTTAACTGTTACCCCCCGTCGTCCCTGGATCGGCTGGTCGCAAAAACTCAAGTTTGAGGTCAAGCCCTGGCTATCAGACCCAAGATTAGGGAGTAGCGATCCAGCCACACAAATTTTGTTATTAAAAGTTTTCCCCATTGTACCCCTCTGGTTATTGCTGACATTGCTTTCAATAATTGCTGCTGCTGTGTTTAGACCAATGCCCGTTAATCATTTAGCTGGCGTTAATGCCGTGCGACTTAGTGGCACAAGTGGTCGATCTCCGTTGGCGCTTAGTGCTTCAGACGACTGTTCAATTCGGACTTGGGGCGTGACAAATTGGGGCGCGCTAGCTCCCCAGGGAGCCTTAAACAAGGAGACGTTAGCCAAAACCTGCACCGAATTACAGCCCAAATCTTCCCAGGGAGTTTTCGCGATTTCTCAGCAAGCAATTCGGTCGCTGGCATTAATTCCAGTAAAAAATAATCAGGTATTTGCAGGCTTAGAGAACGGAACTATTCAAGTTTGGGATGTTAACACCGGGCAAGAAATCTATACGCTCAAAGACCCCAACGACCGGACAAGCGATCGCATTTTGGACTTGATGTTTACTCGCAACTCTCTGACTCTATACACTAGCTATGGGAGCGGAACTATTCGGAGTTGGCAAAGACCGAGGGATGTCCGTTTTGAATCAAAGCCTGCCAAGGTTTTGAAGTTACCCGACTTTTTCGCCTATCAAGCCTGGGCTTTGGCGCTCAGTCCCGATGAAAAAATGCTTGTCAGTGCCGGACAGTTTAAACGGCTTATTCTATGGGATGTCGCAAAATCTCAACCTCGGCAGTTAAGTCTGGCAAAGAATACTCAAAATCGCGGAGAAAACGATTTTTTCTGGGATGTCAGCTTTGCGCCCAATGCTCCTATCCTAGCAGCCTCAGATTCTGATGGTTACGTTACTCTTTGGGACTTAAATCAATGTCAAAAAGTAGCAATAGAGGCGTTGAATAAAGAACAACTTTCTCAGCAAAGCTGCAAACAACTAGCAAGGTGGCAGGTTTCAAAAACATCGGTTCGCAGCATTTTATTTACTCCAGACCAACGATGGCTCGTAAGTGCGGGCGATGATGGTCAGATTTTAGCCTGGTCTTTGACGGCAAAATTCACTCCCGATTTAACTCAAAAACCGAAGCAGATTGCCACTTTGCCCAGCAGGATTACTTCTTTGGACTTAACTGCTAAAGAGCAGGGAGTTTGGATTGTCAGTGGCTCTGAGGATGCACGAGTTCGCCTGTATCGTTTTGCCCCAAACGAATAAAGCAGAAAAACGGAAGTATTTTTAATTGCAATTAAAGAAAGTTTTGATTCGACGGTATTAATCGTTAACGCTTCCTAGTCCTTTACTAAAAATGCTGTAGAGATGTTAAATTTAATCGCACCACTCAAAGTTATTCTCAATCCCCCCACCCACCTAGAGGGTTTCCCTGGGGAAAGCATTACCCTTCACATCAGTCTAATTAATCAGGGCGAGCAGGGGGCCTTAATTGATGTGTTTATCGATCCTGTAGCTCAGATAATGCCATGGTGTCCATCGCCAAGAAAGCGAGTTGCCCTCGATCCCCATCAGGCTTGTGAAGTCAGTTTGCTATTTGAGATTCCCTTAAACGCTCTACCAGGAAGTTATGCCTATACGGTAGTAGTAGATGCTCCAGAGCATTATCCTGAAGATACTCCGATTCATTACCCAGGCTATATTGAAGTTCTAGTTAAAGAGAATGCTACTAGGCGATCGCCAGAGGTTACTTTTTTACTTAGCCCAGCCACCAGTCCTTCTCAGCCCTTAGTAGTTCAGCCCCACCAGCACCAAACGCTATCAGTAACCGTAAATAACCACTCCAATCGAGTAGATCGGTATCGGCTCCATTGTCTTGACCTGGATAGATCGTGGTTTACAATTCAATATCCTCGCAACGAACTAAGCGATTTGGGACTTGTTTCCAGTACCGATGGTTTGGAGCTTAATCCTGGAGGACAAGGCAAAATTATTATTGAGTTTCATTATCCAGCAGATATGCCTGCTGGTCTCTATTCACCGACTCTACAACTTATTTCCGATAATGCCCAAGAGCAGGTATTTTTGGATCTGGTTTATTTAGAGGTAAAACCACAACTCCACCTAAATGTTGAATTAGAGACTATTCTTGGCAAAGTCAGTCATAGTCCAGGTCAGTATCGACTCAAACTGACAAATCACGGCAATTCAATCCGAGAATTAGCTGTAAGTGCTAGCAGCCGAGATGAAACGGTGTCGTGCGAATATATCTGCCGTCCGTCTTCGGTCAATTTATTAATTGGCGAAACAGCAATAATTAATTTAACGATTCGTCCTCAGCAGAAATGGCGGCGACCCTTCTTTGGGTATTTAGAGCTACCGTTTCAAGTCAATCTTCAAGATATTCAGGCCTTACCAACGCCAGAAAACTTACCGATGGGGTTATTAGTTTGGAAAGCACGCCCTTGGTGGCAATTTTTGCTGTGGTTGCTAGCAGGTGTTGGGGCATTGTCGGGACTTGGCTTTTTAATTTGGTTTGTGTTCTTTAAACCCTCTCCCCCACCAATCTTGGCAGAATTTAAAACCGATAGCGTTAGCTATACGGAGGGAGGCAGGGTACGCTTGAACTGGACGATCGCGAATTTAGAGCGGCTTGAGCAGGTGGTAGTTTCTTCTACTAAAGATCGAATTGCGAGCAGTCCCCAAGTTTACGACTTTCGGCAAGGCTTACCGACAGAATTAACCCGTTATTGCCAAATTCGCGATCGCAATTTAACCTGTACTAACGTCGATACCGGAGCGCGACTAGCGGGGGATTACACTTTTCAACTCCAGATCGAAGCAAAATCAATAGAAAATCCCCTTCAGCAGAGCTTGAATGTTGTAATTCAACCTAAGCCACTACCGCAGGTGGCGAACATTAGAGCGCGTCAGTCTCAACTTGAAAAAGGGGAACCCTTAGCCCTTAGTTGGAACATCGAGAACTTTAGCCAACTTGGTCAGCTTCAGGTTGTAGGTCAACTCAAAGAAGGTCAACCAACACTCCTTAAAACTTATGATTTTCAAAAACAAATTCCTCCAGAACTAACAAAGCAATGTAAAACGCTTAACGAAACCTTAAGTTGTTCCAATGTAGATGTAGGGCTTCCGGCTAAACCAGGTAACTATGCAATTAGCCTTCAAACGGTGTCTAATGGCAGTCAAAAACAATCGCCACTATCTAAAGCAATTCCAGTACAGATAAAAGCTACGCCGCTTCAAATTGTAGATTTTACGATCGATAACCAAAGTTCAGAAGTAAATCCTTCAATATTTTTGAAAGTTGGACAAGTTGTTACTCTCAATTGGCAAGTACAGGGGGATGGAGCCAAAGTTAGACTTGAACCTTTAGGTGATGTTCCGTCTCGCGGTTCTAGAACATTGAAAGCAACCGCAAGTCTCTCTCAAATTATCCTCACGGCTGAAACTGAGCAAGGTCAATCAGTTAAACGTGCATTTTTGATCCAAGTCGATCCGCCAAAACCAATTCAGGAGCCGACTAACCCCTTTATTAATCCTGAATAGGTAAAGCTACAAGTTATTTATCAGGTTGTATTGCAAAAAATGGTCGGTTAAAATAATTCCTCGTTGATAGGGCTGCTTTGGTAGGAAAGTTGCTTGAAGATACAAGAAATCGCCTTTGCTACCTGGCAAAATTAGTACAAAATCAACTATTTACCGCTATAAAAGTGCCTATGCTAAACCAGTCATAGTTTTTAGTCATAACATAACAAATGCTTTGGTAGGGATCTGGTAAGTTAAACGCGATCGCACTCTATAGCAATCTATATAGCGACAGATGATTGGCTTAAGGAAGTGCGATCGCAAATAAAGGCTTTCAATAAATATCAAGTAACATCACCCTTTTTCATGGGTATTAAAATATTCTTTTGCTAAATCCGCATCAATACTCTCATTATCTAAATTCGCAATGCAACTAAGATGGAGAGTTCCAAAGTGACGCTCAAATTTTACTTGTCTGTCCTCTTTTTCTGCATCAGTAAGCAGAAGATTGACAACTTGAGAAAACTTCTGTTCTAGAAGATTTGCTGCTAGGCTTTCTGGAGGAATACCAATATTCTGTACCTGCTTTTGAATAGCAGCGAAAACTTTATTGTTTAACTCTAAATTCAAAATTTGGCTCCTAAGGCTACGCACTATAGCTAGAAATTAATAAAATTATAGCTTTACCTCATATAACTACTGATTAAAACTTGAGTCTTAGAGAGGTAAAAAACTTAACGGCGCATATCAATGTCGAATTATAGATAAATTAAATTCTCAAGATAAAAGACTTCGTACTTCTTAGCAATTTAGATAGCGACGGACGATTGAATTGAAGAATGCGATCGCATTAGTACATTGTTAAAAGCCAAAACTTTTATACAACTGTCCCAACACTTCATAAATATTCTAGATATATTACGCGACTAAAAACAACCGCGATCGCCTTCAATAGCAATTTGGATAACGAAACGAGCAATTCTTAAGTAGATAACCTAACTTGGGAACCTGTTTGCGCTTTATACACTTCAATCCGCGCACTGAAGGCTTCTTTAAAGTACGGCATGTGCGTAACGGCTAAAATACAGGCAAAATCTGATGCGATCGCATTTATGGCGGCAATTAGGCGATCGCATCCTTCCCTGTCTTGCGTACCAAAGCCTTCATCGATAATCAACATTTGCAGAGATGCACCCGATCGTTGAGCGAGGAGTTTTGCTAAAGCTAAACGGATAGCAAAGTTGATTCTAAAAGCTTCTCCACCGGAATAAGTTTCGTAAGCTCTTGTCCCCCGTGCGTCCGCAATTAAAATATCTAAAGTATCAATTAATTTAGCGGTTTTCTTGGCGGCTTTGCTACCTTTTCCAGCTTTTTGAGTGACAAATTGAACGTGCAACTGGTTTTCACTTAATCGCGCTAATAATTGGTTGGTTTCTGCTTCTAATTGAGGCAATATATTCTCAATCATCAATGCTTGAATGCCGTTTTTTCCGAAAGCTTGGGCTAATTCTTGATAAACGCGATATTGTTGCTTAACAGCTTGCAACTGTTGTTGTTGTTGCTCGTACTGCGCTTGTAAGGTTTCTAGTTGCGCTGCTAATTGTTGCAATCCGCCTAGCTTGCTTAAATGTTCGTCTAGTTCCCGCCTCCCTTGCGCTAAAAGTTGTTCTAAAGCTGCAATTTCTGTTGTAGTATTTGGCGAAGTTTCTAGTTGTTTGGTGAGGCTATCTATTTGCGTTGCGATTAGTTGCTTTTCTGTCAATCTCGATTCTGTTGCTTTGGTTAGCTCTTTGATGCGCTCTTGAAGTTCGGGATACAGTTTTTGGGCAGAAGTTAGTTCTTGAAAGCGCAATTGCCAAGCTTGAGAACTTCTTAGCGTTACTCGCAAGGCGTTGTGTTGCTCGGTGTTGTAGCCAATTTCTTGAATTGAACTTTCTAACGTAGCAATTTTTCGTGCTATGGGTGAATTAGTAGAAATTTGAGCGATTTGGGTTTGCAATTCGACAATTTGGGCTTCTATTTCTGGCTTACGCGCGGCGATTTGAGCTTGCCTTTTTTGAGCATCTTTAATTTGTCCTTGACGAATTTCTGCCCAGCGCCAGCGTTCTATTTCGCTCCGCGCTAGGGCGTGATCTTGCTCGTTGTAGTTGAGAAAGCTCAATTGTTCGTCTACTTGACGTAACTCTTTTTGTATTTCTGGGGCATAATTTCCTGTAGCTAAGGCTATTTCTAATTGCTGCTTTTCTACGACAATTTGGTTTAATCGTTCTGTTTCGTCCCCGGTAGCTGTTAATTGGGCGGCTAGTTGTCCTCTTTTTTCGCGTAAAGTGTCGTAATCGGCTAGTTGTTGGTTTAATTCTCGGTATTCCTGGCGCAATACTTGAATTTCTCGGTCGGAGGTTGCCATTTGCTCTTTACCGACCCATAACTGATCTTGGATGTCTTGTTGCTGGGTTTGAGTTTTTTCGACTACGCGATTCCAATGATGTTCGTCTAAGGGGCGATCGCATAATGGGCAACTAGCATTAGGATTTTGCAGCATTTGCATTTTTTGCTCTAATTCCCCAATTAGCTTCTCACAGTCGCTTTGACGCGCTAACAGGCGTTCCATAAACTGGCGGCGTTCTTGTCCTTTTTCCCGCACTCGTTCTAAATACACCCGTTTTTTCTCTAATACTTCAATTTGTTTTCCTACTTCTGTTACTGCTTGTTGCAGTTGGGGTTGACGTTGTTGCTTAGTATTTAATTGTCTTTGCGAGGCTTGGAGTTCTTCAATTTTGGCGGTAAGCCGTGCTTGCAGTCGCTCTAGTTGCAGTTGCAAAGATGCTTTTTGTTGCAAAAGCGGCGATACTTGTACTTGTAAGTTATCTAATTTTTGAGCGCGATTTTTGGCTTCCAATAGTTGGGCTAAAGCGCTTTGCACTTCTGTCGCTTTACTCAAAGTTTGATTAATTTCTTGCTCTTGCTGCTGTAAGGCTAGTAATTGTCCTTCTATATGTTGCAACTGGCGCTGTAAATCGTTAACTTGTTCTGCTTTTTCCTGCTGCAATTGCTGCATTTCAACGGTGGCGCGGGAATGCTCGTGAAATTTGCTCGATAGGGTTTCTTCTTGAGCTTGCAGGCTTTGATGTTGTTTGTAACCGGAGGCGATCGCCTTTTCTTGACTTAATAGCTCCCTAACCGTTTCTAGCTGCCCTTCTAAATTAATTCGATCTTGAGTTAAGCGGCTGCTGTCTTGGCTCAAATTAAGATGTTGTTGTCTAAGAAAGCCTAGTTGCTGCTCCCAGCTTTGCCTTTGGTGCTGCACTACTTGCAAGCTCTGCACTTTGACATTGTTATAAGCTTGTTGTTGTTGCAGATGATTTACTTTTTCTTCTAACTGAGTGCTTAAAGCTGAAACTTCTAAGCGTTGCTGCAATTGAGTTTGCATTGATTCAATCGAGCGCTCTACTTGTTCTGCTTGTCCTTTAAAAGAGCGCGATAAATCTTTGGCTCTGTCTTCCAAATCATCGTATTGATTGAGTTTTAGCAGTTCTGCTAATATTTCTTTGCGCTCGTTGGGGCGTTTGAGCATAAACTCATCGGCTCTACCTTGGCGCAGATAGGCTGAATTAATAAACGTGTCGTAGTCTATTTTGATATGAGTTAATATTTCGTGTTGAGTAGCGCGGACACCTTTAGCTGTCAAAGCTTTAAAACCCGTAGGCGTTTCTACTTGAAACTCTAAAGAGCTACTTTGTCCCCGGTAGCGAGTGCGAATTACTCTATAGGTGTGATTAAAGCTTGTAAAGGTAAAATCAACTCGGACTTCTTTAGCCCCTGTTTGAATTACATCGTCTTCGCTAGAAGCGCGACTTTCTCCCCAAACCGCCCAAGTTATCGCCTCTAACAAAGAAGATTTACCCGCACCATTAGCGCCGCAAATGCAAGCTGTATGCAGCCCGTCAAAGTCTAAGGTTGCATCATTGTAGCTCAAAAAGTTTTTTAAAGTTAGTTGTACGGGAATCATCCAAGCTCAAGCGCCATTTACCTTGGGTCAAAACAGTACATATGCACTGCTGCCTAGTGTATCTATTGATAAACAAGGATTCTAGCTATTTGGCTCTCAATTAAACAATTCTTAATATTACAAAAGCGATCGCCTGTAATTACACAAAAAAACTCTTGGGAGTCTTGCCGTGTTTCGACCCCAAGAGCTTTTTCGATTCTGTTCGCTCCTCACACAAGTTAAATGTATGTCGGATACCTAGGGTGGGGATCGAGGTGAGTGACACTTTAAGTATTGTCACTTAGGTAAGGCTAAGCCGCTTTAAAATAGGAGTTATGCCCATTAAAATCAGCTTTCAATGACCGAAAACGCGATTAACACCGAAAATCTTAGCCGTAACTTTGGTAAAGGCCAAGCGGTAGACAACCTTTGTTTGCAAGTACCCAGAGGAATTGTCTTTGGTTTTTTAGGGGCTAATGGTTCGGGAAAAACAACTACAATTCGGTTGCTGTTGGGGTTACTAGAGCCAAGCCAAGGACGCGCCCAAGTGTTGGGCTACGATACAAAAAATCAAGCTAACTCAATTCGCCGTCGCACCGGGGCTTTATTAGAGCATCCCGGTTTGTACGAACGCTTAAGCGCGGTAGATAACTTAGAATTTTACGGCAGAGCTTGGCGGTTGCCAACCCAGCAAAGGCGATCGCGCATTAAAGAATTATTAAATAATTTGGGATTGTGGGAACGCCGAAACGAAAGCGTAGGTACTTGGAGTCGTGGTATGAAGCAGCGTTTAGCAGTGGCTAGAGCAATGCTGCACCATCCGCCACTGATTTTTTTGGATGAACCAACGGCGGGACTAGATCCGGTAGCGGCGGTGGCTTTACGCGAAGAACTGCAAGCAATGGTAAAGCGAGAAGGGGTGACGGTGTTTTTAACTACTCATAATTTGGGGGAGGCAGAAAAATTATGCCAACTTTTGGCGGTAATTCGTCAAGGGAAGTTAATTGCAGTAGGAAATCCGCACGAGTTACGAGCTAAAGCCAGCGTTCCCCGCATTGAAGTTGTAGGTAGTGGGTTTACGCCCAAAGTGCAAAGTTATTTACAATCTCAGCCAGGAGTAGCAGAAGTTAAGATTGCTGGGGAAGTTTTGACAATTAATTTACATCAACCTACCAGCGCTGCTCCTTTAGTTGACTTTTTGGTGAGTGAAGGAGTCCAAATAGAAGAAGTCCGTAAAGGTAGCGCTAGTTTGGAGGAAGTATTTTTAACTTTAATGGGGGCAAATACTTCTTTAGTTACTTAGAATTTAGCCCGACGTTTGTATTTAAGCGCAAAAGCACCCAAACCAAACAAAATTAAAGCGGGGGTTGTAGGAGGTTCAGGAACGGGAACAAAACTAAACTGTTCTCCTGGTAGAGAAGACAAAAGCGCAGGCGGTTTGAAAAACATGGTTGCTTCTTCATAATCGTAGGCATAGCCTAAAATCTCTGCTTCGCCAAAATAGTTGCCCATAAACTCTAACGACATGGGTATTCCTTCTTCGGAGTAACCCATAGGTACGGTAATACCTGGAACGCCGAGAATATTTGCCTCAAATCGAGCCGGGAGAGAGCCGTATAGTTCGTATACCTCACTTGCTGCTTCTTCTTCTTGGGGTGGGGCAAGATAATTTAAACTCGGAAAGACAAAGGCATCAATCCCTTCTTCGATCATGAAGTCTTCATACTCCTCTGTCCGCAGTTTAGCGATCGCATTTAGTGCTTGAGATACTTCTGGCAGTTCTTCCCAGGGTTTAGCTTCCCCTGCTGCAATTACATCAGCAATTCCCTTAACGTACTCGTAGTTTTCATTGTCTTCGGGAATAATTTTCAGCAAATCGACAAAAGATTTAATCTCGTCGTCGTTGTAGCCCTTAATAATTTGCTCGTAGTAGTAGGCCCTACTTTGTATGTTCCGCGTGCTTTCTGAAGATGGGTAGCCTTCAGGAATGTTACCTTCAACTAAATAATCAATAAACCAAGTTTCATGAGCCGGGATATCTACCTCTACTAAAGTAGCTCCTTGGGCTGCTAAAACCTCTTTAGCTTGCTCAAAGGCTGCGGCAACTTGCGGATCTAAAGGGAAACTTTCACCTTTGGCGGGGTCGCCTTTGCCAATGTAAGGTCGAGGTAAGGCTAAAACTTTACCTTGCAGCGAAGTATCGTCCAAGGAGTCAGTATAAGAATCGGGACGAGGAGTATCTGGAATGTATGGGTTCCATATATTATTTGGATCGTAGGCAACTAACGTATCCATACTAATAGCAACGTCGGCAACGGATTTAGCCATAGGGCCAATGACATCGCGCTCGGTGGTTAAAGGCCAGATACCGTCAACAGAAATTAGTCCAGCACTAGGCTTAATACCAACTAAAGCCTCGTGAGTGCTAGGTACGCGGATTGAGCCAGCAGTTTCCCCACCCATTGCGAGCATTGCCATGCTAGCAGCGACTGATACTCCAGAACCGCTACTAGAGCCACCGGGAGTCCGATCTGGGGCGTAGGGGTTAATAACTTGTCCGTAGGCTTCGCTGACACCATCGTAGGAGAAAGCCCAGGTACTCATATTTGCTTTACCTAAAATAATTGCGCCAGCTTCCCGTAGTTGCTTAACGGCAAAAGCATCATCCGTCGCCGTCAGTGATTTGAGTGCTTCAACACCGTTACTTGTGGGTAATCCTTTAACGTTATAGGAATCTTTAATTAATACTGGAATGCCGTGAAGCGGGCCGAGAATAGTTCCCTCGCTCCTTAATTGGTCTAACTTTGCTGCTTCTTCTAAAGCGTTGGGATTGAGGTAAGCAACAGAGTTTAATTTTGGGCCTGCGCGATCGTAGGTATCAATTCTGTTTAAATATAATTGCGTTAATGTGCTACTGGTTAACGCACCTGCATCAAAGGCTGCATTGACATCGGCGATAGTTGCTTCTTGTAAGGAGAATGTTGCTGCTTCGGCAATTCCAGGGATTAGTCCCAAAATTAAAGATGGAGTTGCAAACAGCACTTTTTGTTTCCAGCTATCGTTCAATGGGTTTTACCTCGTTTGAATTGTCATTACAATAAATGAAATCCTAGGTTTTAGTTTTTAAAATTATTGTTACTTTGACTACTTTTAAAACTTTTGTCACCAAAGCTTGTTACAACCTAAAATATCTACTTCAAAGTAATGCCAAGATAAAAACTATATGTTTGCTTGTTTTAAGCACGACAATTTTATTCAACTTATGGGCAGCGATCGCAATGGACAATGCTAAAGTAACAGGAACCTTAAGCTATCCCCCATTACCTGCGGCGCTGATGGAAAGAGCGATTATTTACATTACTCTAATAGATGTATCGCCCCTTGAAGATAGCTCTGGAAGCATTATCTCTAGAGTTGTTATTGATAATCCTTTGCGATCGCCGATTTATTTTGAATTAAAATATAACCTATCTGCGATCGATCGCAGACATACCTATACAGTCCAAGCCCATATTGCCCGTCGAGGTAAAGTCATCTTGACTCATACTTCATCCTATCCAGTCATCACGCGTGGAAATCCCTACAAAGTTGATATAGTTTTGATGGCTAATTACTTACAAAAAGTGCCTTATTAACATCTAAATTAAGCAAGGTTGTATAGTTAGGCTAAAATTCTTATTCCTAACCCACCTATGAACTTTTGTGTTTGTAATCTTGATATTGCTTGTCTTTGTTTTCCCAATACTTATTTACTGTTTTAAGAGCGATCGCCGCTTGTTCAAGCTCCACCCCCTGCTCGGCTAATAATCGCTCTTTCACCCGCTTACGCAAGTCTGAAACAATTTTGCCGTTGATTTTCCTTGTCTGCGACCAGTCTAATATCGGTTCCGGGTACGGACTTTCGTTTAAATACGCTCCAGTTAAGATTTCCGACTGGCTGTAACCGTGCAGTTCTTCAACCCAATGATAAATAAACTTTAGATCGCCGTCTTTTTCCGCTAAATTTTTATTGGGATTGTAGATGCGGAAAGTATCAGATAAAGGATTTGTTACTCCCGCTTGCATCTGCCATTGCCAATTATTAATAGCTAAATCCCCATCTACCAAATACTTCATGTAGTGTTCTGCCCCATGATGCCAAGAAATGCCGCAATTGATGCACAAAAATGTAGCGCACATTGCCCGCATTCTAAAATTCATCCACCCCATTGTTTTGAGTTGCCGCATACTGGCATCTACTAAGGGAAAACCTGTTTGTCCGTCCTTCCATGCAGTAAATAACTCCTGCTTTTCCTCATTTAATTTGGCAGATGAGTAGTAGTTATCAAACTCCCGGTAGCGGTTGGTGTGTAATAGTTCTGGGTGAAAATACAGCCGTTGGGTAAAACTATCATGCCAGCGCAGGCGATCGCCAAAGGTTTTAAGCGCAAACTGGGCTTTGGGATTATTGGCTAATTCTTTGGTTTTAGCTTTGGTACTTTGGTAAACTTGGCGCACAGAGATAGTACCAAAAGTTAAGTGAGGCGACAAGTGAGAAGTAGCCCCTTGCTGTGTTAACCAGGGACGCGAAAGCTTCCAGTGGTAGCCGTGAAAGCGGGAATTTAAAAACGATTTTAAGGTAGCTGTTGCTTGGGTTTCGCCCCCAGTGAAATAAGTGTTCTCGGTTTGCCAAAACTGACTGTACTTTTGCTTTAACTGGCTAAAAGTAAGCTGCGGAATATCGAGGTTTAGCTTAGGGGTATTGATGCGATTTGGTGTTAGGTGCAACGTTTGTTGTAGGTAGGTGTAGTATTGCTCTATCCACTCATCGCGGCGATCGCTATCGGTTTGCAGAAAGTTGTTTAGCCCTTGGTAGTAATCGAGATTGTGTTTTTGGTAAAAATCAATGATTTGGCAATCGCGCTCTATCCCATACTGCACCTGTACATCATGATTGACAAATAGTTTGGGAAGTTTGCCAATTTGCAGTAGTTGGCAGGTAAGTTCTTGAATTACAGTAACACTGCTACCTTCAAATAAATAAAGTTGACTCCCCCGCTCTTTGAGGTTGTTGTCTAGATTTTCTAACGAGTCGAACAATAATTTTACTCTGGCTATGCCAACTTCTGCCTGCTCGTAGAACCAAGGATCGATAATAAAGCAGGGCAATACTTCCGCATTATTAAGGGTAGATAAGGTCACAACTTCGTTATCGCTTAAACGTAAGTCCCGCCGAAACCAGAGAATGTGCATTTTTGAGGTGTACTATTTCTGTACTACTACTTCTCTATTATCATCTTTCTTAGCAGGGGATGCCGAAGGCGGTATGCTCGTTTGCATCCATTGCTTGTGTGACAAAAAAATACATTATTTAGCGCGAGATTTTTAACTGCTGCCAGCCCTTGGGCGAACCTGTAGGTTT
>Ga0068628_1000149_pt1 | contig 18439 bp, 23 predicted proteins | sample InSIn2gowninarea_FD_77431 | JGI IMG/M metagenome (GOLD analysis project Ga0068628, IMG submission 77431) | Clean room microbial communities from NASA Spacecraft Assembly Facility at Jet Propulsion Laboratory, Pasadena, California, USA -... ... | reverse complement strand
ATGTTGGACTGGATCTTTGCATAGTTGAATGGAACTTTGATTATCACACCAAAGTGTAGTCGAATGCTACTACTGAAAACCAAACTCTGACAGGATCTGACGAAGCCACAGGGCTTGCTTACTAGCTTCTACGGTGCCACAATACTCTACTTCTGCTAAAGAAAGAGAAATTGCACTTTGTTTCTTGCAAGCCCATGTAATAGGTCCAAAACCAAGATTAATACATAACCTACAGTAGACTTCCGATCATGAGGGTCACCAGCCTAATCGTAATCAGTGAAACGAACCAATAGAGGAGATGCTTCTGCACTGTAATGAATCCAAAACTGAACTGTGCCATGAACATAATGAAGTATTCTTTTAGCTGCTTTCCAATGACTTTCATGTTGGTTTTGCATAAACCAAGCAATAAGGCCAACAACAAAGGAAATGTTAGGACGGGTATGGGTCAGATACAAAAGTTTTCCTACAGGTTGACGGTATAAGATAGCATCAACTTCAGGGGAAGTACAAGTGGCTGAAATTTTGACTCCAGACAGAAAGGGAGAAGGGGGTGGCTTATAGTCTTCCATGTGAAAGTGGCGTAGAAGATCACAGGCATACTTGGACTAGGAAAGGGAAATACCTTCCTTGGATTGCAAGACTTGAAGACCAAGAAAATAATGCAAGTGTTCTAAGTCTGTAATTTCAAACTTCTTTTTAAGGCTGTACTTCACATGGTTTATAAGGTTGGGATCACTACCAGTAAGGATAAGTTCATCAACATAAAGAACAAGAATGACAATATACTTACCCACTTTCTTGGTGTAGATAGTATTGTCAGAATGACACCTAGAAAACCCAGTATCTAAAAGAAAGCTTTCCATTTTTGCATACCAGCCCGAAGGGCCTACTTGAGACCATAAAGTGATTTCTTAAGCCGACATACAAGGCTAGAGTCTCTTTGTATAAAGCCAAGAGGTTGTTCCATATAGATTTCTTCATGCCAGTCCCCATGCAAGAAGGGAGATTTAACATCCATCTGATGGACTTCCCATTTGAAAGAGGCAGCAAGGGAAAGAACAAGGCAGATATAGTTCATTTTGGAAACAGGGGAGAAGGTTTTAATATAGTCAATGCCTTCAATTTGTGAAAAACCCTTATCAACAAGATGAGATTTATGTTCATCAACCTTTTCCATTTGGTCCATACTTGGTTCTATAAACCCATTTGCATCTAACAAGTTTTCGTCCCTTTGGAAGAGGAATAAGATCCCATGTATCATTTGCCAATAATGAATGATATTCTTCATTCATAGCTGCATCCCAATCTAGATGGCCTGAAGCTTCTGCAAAGGTGTTAGGATCATCATTTGCTGAAGCTTGAGCCAATAAAGAAGAGGCTCTATCAAACTAAGAACGTGTACGTCACTGATCTGAAGGATCACCTGCAAGAGCACTTGCTGCATCCCGAGTAGCACAGACCCATTTTGGAAGCTGACGAGCTGAAGGAGGATCCTGAGAAGGTGGGCGAGGATTGTCATACTCGCTGTCATCATCTGAAGAAGAAATATTTTCATAAGTAGAAGGTATAGAGAGAGGTGGCACATCCACCGAACTAGGGTCGTAGGCTGATATATTTTCAGCAAACTTTACATCTCTAAAGTCTATAATGCATGATATTAAATTCATTAAGGTTGAATTGGATATTCCTCTTATCACTTTTCTCAAGGCACTTTATCCTACTTACTCCAATTATCTTGAGTCATTGCAAGGAAACAGAAATCTCAAAAATATCACCTTTGACTCTCTTGTGAAAAAGTTTGCTGAAAGAGAGAAAGCTTTTGGAAAGAAGAAAACCCTTGAATCTTCTGAAGAGGTTGTGTGCCTTTCTCATAATGAAAAGCATCCTGCTCAAGATTCTTCAAGAGGAAGAGGTGGTCAAAGAGGAAGAGGAAGATATTTCAGAGGCAGGGGGGGCAGACTCTCTCAAGGAGAAAAGGTAGATTTGGACTACATACGCTACAAAAGAAATGGATCACATGATGCCTCTACATGCAAGTTACCATGGGAAAAAATTGAGCAGCAAAGAAACCAAAAGAAAGGTAAAACTAATGATACAGACAAAGGTAAAGCACTTGAATCCACTCACTATGTTGTGGCACAATATAATATTGGAGTAAATGAAGATTTATTTAATGCTTTACTTGCTTCTTGGAAAAATGATTGGTTGCTTGATTCAGGAGCATCCTGCCACATGACTCATAGAAAAGATTTTTTTGAAGAATTTACTGACAATGTTGATGGAGCAGTATACTTTGTTGACCAATCAAAAATCAAACCATCAGGGCTTGGCACAATCAGGCTTCAATTGCCTAGTCTTCCAGAATTTCTTCTGCATCATGTTCTCTATCTCCCACAACTCAAGAGAAACTTGTTGTCCTTGGTCCACATCCACCAACAAGGTCATTCCATTCATATGTTTGATGGCAAGCTTGAGGTAAGAAAAACATCTGACCACTCACTTGTCATGAGGGGAATAGAAGAAAAAGGCTTCTCAAGCTGCAAGGAACCTCTGCTCGTGCACAACATTTATCATACAATTCTCATTATGAAGAAGGTACACTTCCATCAAGTTTATTATGGCATGCTAGATTTGGACATTTGAACTATGACAACCTCCACTTGTTGAAGAAAAATGGTGTTGTTGGTTTGCCTACAATTCCTAGGAAACTTAAGCAAGGTGATGCTTGCATTCTAGGAAGGAATAGAAAATAGTCTTTTCATGATTCACATTCAAGAGCACATATGAAACTTGAACTCATTCATTCAGATTTATGTGGTCCAATCCCTGTTTCTTCTACAAATGGAAATAAATATATGATGAGATTTATTGATGACTACACCAGAATGTGCTGGGTTTATTTATTGAAGAACAAATCTGATGCTTTTCAAACATTCAATAACTTTCATAAATGGATTGAAAATGATGCACAATCTCATATTGGGTCTATTTGCATTGATAATGGAAAATATTACACATTAAATGAATTTGAAAACTATCTTCGCCAACATGGGATCAAACATCAAACAATTGTGCCTTATAATCCCCAACAGAATGGTGTAGCTGAAAGAATGAATAGGAAAATCTTAAATATGGTACGATCCATGCTCTTCTTCAAAAATGTAGAGATAATGTTTTGCGTTGATGCTGTTCTATGTGCTGCATATATAAAGAATAGATGTCCATCTAATGCTATTAGAGACAAGACTCCATATGAAATGTGGTATGAACATTTTCCTTCGGTAAAGCAGCTTAGGGTCCTTGGTTCCACCTATTATGCCTTGATACCAAAGGTACATAGAAAAAAACTTGGTGCTAGAAGTTGTAAATGTATCTTCCTGGGTATTCAAACACCTCCAAAGCATATTGTCTCTATGATGAAGTAAATAAAAAGTTTGTTGTATCTAGAGATGTAATTTTTCTTGAATCATCCAAAACTGACAATGTTGTTGAGCGGCAACTTGATCGCTTGGATAGAATCCAAAAGCAAAATCATTTCAATAATTTGATAATCAGGTTCCACATCTTGAAGGGGCAATTCCTATACTAGATCAACATGTGGAATCTTCTTCTGAAAAATACTTTCCCCTGCATGAAACTCCAATAACTGATGATGTTTTAAGTGATGTGATTGACAAAATTGGGAGACTCAATCCTGATTCAGTCTCAACTCAATCAATAGAGCAGCCTAGACCATCTAAAAAAGGTCCCCCAAAGTGGCTGACAAAGACACTTGAAAGTGTTCATCCTGATGAGGTTGGAAAGATAGGAACTAGAAATTCAAACTGGCAAAAATGGAGGTGATGTAGATGACTCTAATTCACCTATTGATATGGATGTTTCTTATGATCGTGAATTGAACTTGTCTACAAATTTTGAACCAACTTCCTTCAAAGAAGCTGCTTCTCATGATGAATGGAAAGAGGCAATGCAAAAAGAGTATGATGCCCTCATAAATAATGGCACTTGGAAGCTGGTTGATCCTCCATTAGGAACCAAACCAATTGGCTGCAAGTGGGTCTACAAGAACAAGTATAAAGCTAATGCCTCACTTGACAAGCACAAAGCTAGGCTTGTGGCAAAAGGTTTTGCATGGAAGGAAGGGGTCTATTATGAGGAGACTTTTGCCCCGACAGCAAAATGGGCTACCATCCAGACACTCTTTGCCGTAGCAGCTCAGAACGGTTGGAAAGTCCAACAAATAGATGTAGAAATTGCTTTCTTGAATGGAGATCTAAAAGAGAATGTTTTTATGTTCCAGCCTGAAGGATTTGTTGTGAAAGGACATGAACATAAAGTATGAAAACTTGTGAAGTCCTTGTATGGCCTCAAACAAGCATCGCGAGCCTGGTATGAAAAACTAACTGAGCATCTTCTGAAACTCAATTTCAAACATTATGACCTTGATGATGCAACTTTATTTGTCAAGAAAGTTGGCAAAACAGTTGTATATCTTGTGGTATATGTAGATGATATTTTGATGATAGGGAATAATGAAAGCTACATTGCATCCATAAAGAAGGAATTGGGGAAAAGTTTTGAAATGACTAATTTGGGCTATGTTCATTAATATCTTGGTATTGAAGTAACCCAACATCCGAAGTCCATATCTCTTTCTCAAAAGAAATACATTGGAGATCTGTTGAATAGGTTTGGCATGACAGAATACAATACTCTTACTACTCGAATGGAACAAAACTTAAAGCTCACATCTATTTAAGGAAAAGAATTTGAGGATGTAACAAAGTATAAACAACTTGTAGGAAGTCTCAACTACATAACTACTAACAGACCAGACATTTCGTTTGTTGTTGGAATCCTCTCCAGGTTTATGCAAAAGCCTTTTGAGGGACATTGGTTTGCTGCAAAAAGAGTTCTAAGGTACTTGAAGGCAACTCAAGACTTTGGAATCATGTATACACAGGTGGACAACTTCAGCTTGATTGGATACTCTGATTCATACTGCGATGGAGACAAAGAAATTAGGGTATGTACTTCACGATATGCTATGAGTCTAGGATCAGGAGCTATCTCCTGGAGATCACACAAACAATCAATTCCAGCAGATTCCACAGTAGAAGCAGAATACGTGGTAGCAGTTGAAGCAACTAAAGAAATTGTGTGGCTTAGGAAAATGCTTGAATATTTGCGAGTAAAACAAGTACAATCAACTCCACTCATGATGGACAATACCTCTACAATAAAGTTGGCCAAGAACCAAAAGTTACATGATCGAACAAAGCACATCAATACTAAATATCATCTGATTCAACATCATGTTGAGCCCAAAACAATCCATCACCTTCATTGTTCCACTAATGAGAAAATTGTAGACATCTTCACCAAAGCGCTTGGAAGAGAAAAACTTGAAAGACTCAAAATGATGCTTGGACTCACCAACATCCCTTCAAATTAAAGGGGGGAATGTTGACACCTAATCATCAATATTGGGTGAATATAATGTAAATAAATAAATAAGTAATATGAATAGTCATAGGGACATGAAGTGAACAACCTCTCCCTCATGTATATAATGAAGACCTAGCTGAAGGAATAAGATATACGAATCAATTTTTCTTTGAGGAGTTATTGCCTGGCCTGACACACTCTTTCTGCAACTTCATTTTTCTTAGGTGTATATGGAGTAGTCTTCTGCCATGCTATACCACACTTCTTACAGAATTCTTCAAATTCCGTATAGAAAAACTCTCCACCGTTTTCTGTCCTCAACACCTTTATCTTCTTCTTTGTCTGGTTTTCCACCAGAGCCTTAAATTCTTTAAACCTGTTAAAGACTTCAGGTTTCTTCTTAAGGAAATTTATCCATGTATTCCTTGAGAAGTCATATATAAATGATACATAGTACACAAACTTGCCCAGTGATGGAACTTTCACAGGTCCAAACACATCACTGTGCACAAGCTCTAATATCTATTTCGCCCTCTTACCACTAGAGGGGATGTTAGTTCCAGTCTTCGCACCTTGTCACCAGGGATCAAAATGTGCTATTACTATGTCTAGCTTTCAGAGATGTTTTTCACATGATATTCAGTGCAAATCATATCCTAATTATTTCCATCAGAAGAAGCTCGGAAAGGGCTTTCTAATGGTATATCACACTCTCATAACAGGTTTCTATATTAGAATATATAATCAAAATGAATGAGTGATTCTTGGTTATGCATGTTTTGAGGTCAGTTGTTGCACACAATGACAAGTTTATTAAAAAATCAGTTTCTGAAGTCATGGTAAGGAATTTTTCAAAATCGAAAGAGGTTTTTGTCCATCACATACCAAATAACAAAAAAATCCTTCATTTTATGCACAGGTGCTACTATGTGGGAGATATCCAGTGATATTTGGAGCCTGCGTTAAAACAAAGAAAATGTTTCATTTATTTTATTGTTCTAGTCATTTTAGTGCAGTGCCATTTTACAACAGATGGAAAGTAATTTTACAAAACCCAAGGAATTTTTTGTTAACCATGAACCATATAACAAAAACCTCTTTCATTTTATTCACAGGTGTCATGCATTGGGATATGTGACTAGATATTTATAGCTCAATTTCACAAATTTAATTTTTTAATGATTTTCTGTTTTAGAGATGATTTTGTGGCACATATTGCGAGAAACTGGAAATGAATTTCCAAATTTTGACAGAGGTTTTTCTCCAACATGACCTTGTCTACAAAAACCTCTTTCCATTTTGTAACAGGTGCTATGTTTTAGGAGATACGAGTTCATCTTTGACACCTATTTTCAGCAATTCGGTCCAAGTTTAATGTAACAGATTCTATTTTGAAGAAAATGGTTGAGCTCAATTCCCTTAGTACATGGATGAGAAAATGTATATATTTTATGAATTTCATAGTGTAGAGGTTGGACTCTTGTGGATGCATTGAGCTATTTTCTACATCACTTATGCAGTTTGGCAAGGAAATAAACCAGGGTTTTGCAGCATTTTGTGGGATTCTTGTGGTAATGTTAAATGGCTTAGTTTCCTTCTCAGTTACTTAGTTCATCTTATGAATATGTGTGCCATCATCTCTCTTATTTTGCATAACTAAATGAATCAGGTGTAAAATGCAGAATCCATTGATTTTTCAGTGCTCTGCCTTGGGGTTTATTTAGTTTTACATGTTTTCTACTGTTTGAAGATGACTCATGAAATTTGCATGCCCTTTCTAGCTCCTCACCAATCTTTAGACTCACCATTTCACTCATTTTAAAGTGCTAAAACACTTGCCTACCTCACCCCACAGAAACCTCTACAAATCTGTTTTGATTTCTTGGACCCAAAGCTGCCTTACTCATTTGTTCCAGTAACCAACTATTAAATTCAAACAAAATCCTCTAAGCAAACATACCTAGCCTAAAATTAGTATTTATATCAATTATCTCAAGCCTTCTTTGATATATTTTAATTGAGATTGACAAGGAGAGAGCCCTCTCCCAACTTGGTAGGGCTAGCTACCAGGTTAAGCGTGGTTTGATGTTACCCTAGACCTGCCTTTCTCAGCTTGAGGTCAATTTAGGCTATAACAGGGGAAACTCACCCAATTGTGCTTCCCATATACACAATTTTCGCAGAAATCAAAATCTAGAGAGATATTACTCATAACTTCTACCATACCTTTACAATGAAGTATTCGAAGGCCCTTCTCTTCAATATTTCCAAGCCTTTGATGCCACATCATGGTCTTCTCTCTAGAGACCACTAGATTTTCTACTCCACTTTTAGGAACCACATAACTGTTGTATCCATTAACAATAGTGCTTCCTTACAGCTTGTACAGAGTTCCAGTCCGAACTCCCCACATCAATACTAGTGCTCCCCGAACCATCTTGTAGTTATCTTTCTCGAACACTGCTTTTACACCTGCATCATCCAACTTGATTACAGAAATCATATTTTTGGCCAATGTAGGAATATGTACAACACCCAGAAGTGTTTTAACCCTTCCACCTTGCAACTTCAACATTACCTTTCCACAACCAAGGATTCTAGCCTTCCTATCATCCCCCAAGAAGACATCACCACCATCATATTTCTCATACTCACAGAACCACTCTCTATGGGAAGTGAAGTGAAGGATGCACCTGAGTGAATCAACCATGCCTCATGATCTACATGTGTACTTGAAGAAGCCAAGTACACATCCCCACCTTCATCTAAGGTGGTTTTCACCTTGGTAGAAGGAGCATCATCAGATCCCTTTCCTTTATCAGGATCTTTAGATTTACAGTCCCTTTTGTAGTGCCCTTCCTTTCTACATTTCCAGCACACCACCTTTACAGGTTTTCCTAGGGATTTAGATCTCCCTCTAGATTTAGATCTCCCACTCGATGACTTATTTTTGTTTATGTTCTGGGACCATCCTTGTACAGACAAGGCATCACCATTCTAGCTCTCCATATTTTTCTGTCTCATCTCCTCCGTCAGTAAGGAAGAGACTATTTCATCAAATTGCAAGGCAGTTGCATTGCTACCTATTCCAATAACCAAACTATCCCATGAATCTGGTAGAGAACACAACAAACTAATGCACTTATCTTCATTTGAAATTTTGATATCAACAGATACTAACTGACTTACCACAGTATTAAATGTGTTCAGATGCTCTGTCACCGAGTCTCCATCTTTTATTCTTAGGTTATACAACATTTTCTGCAGGAACAGTTTATTCACCAGAGACTTAGATTGGTACAAAGTCCCTAACTTGTCCCACAAAGCCTTCACCATAGCTTCTCCTGATACATTAAACAATACTGAATCTAAGACACACAATCGTATTGTGCTCTTTGCCTTCCGATCTAGCTTCTTCCATTCTTCATCGGACACTCCTGTTGGTTTAGAACCTGGATCTACCATGATCCACTGATCTTTATCCACTAACAGATCCTCCATCTTTAGTTTCCACAACCCAAAACTCTGACCATTAAATTTTTCGATCTCTATCTTTCCATTGCTTGCCATCTTCTTCCACCACCAGAATCAATCTCACAGATCTCCCACTAAATAGGGTTTACCATAGGCCCAAGTGAAACCCCTCAGCAACAAAGGCGTCCCCTTGAATCCAAAACAACTCTGATACCAAATGTAGGTTTTAACCCCGTACAGAAATTACCTACATAGGAATTCTAAAAAACACAGAAAATAAACAATGCGAGAGCATAACACATAAAACACATATACACAGAGATTTTCCCCTGGATCCCAAAACCGAGACTACAAGCTTGATTTTTCATTATATTCCTTTCAATGTTACAATACATATTTATACATGCTGAAGCATCCAATCGACCAAAAGCCATCGCGTCCAAAAGCATGGACCGTGTTATGAAACCAGCTCAAGAATAGATAGAAAAGATAGATCAACGCCTTAGAATTCAGCCTCTTTGAGGGGGCAACCTCCTTTACATTACATAAATGAACAATTCTTGGATGATACAAATGAAAAGACCTCCTTTCTATATATAGGGTCTAAGGGGTCATAACATAATCAGAGCCAACATAACAATAATAATGTAAGGGCACAATAATAACAATAGTGGGCTTCTATGGGGCACAATAGTAACAATATGGGAAATACATGGGTACATAAATATAATAAGTGGGTTGTACTAACAACAATAAGGGGTTACACTAGTAGTATAGGGGCCTAACATGCCCCTTTCCTTAAAAAAGCGTCGTCCTCAACGCTTGAGTAGTTCTTGATGCTTCTGTATAAAATTCTTGTCCTCCCATGTGGAATCTTCAGCGAGTAAGTTCTTCCACTTGATGAGATACTCTGAAATTGATCGATTTCGTAGCTGTCAGGTTCTTGTTTCTGTGACTGCTCCAAGTTCCAATATGATTTTTCCTTCCTCTTAAATTTCTGGAAATATTGTTTGAATTGGGATCTTTTGCAACTTTTGAATAAGTGGCCATACTTCTTCATCCTTCTTCCATTCATCCCTTGCTTCGTTTATCCAATCTAGTTGGATAATAGAAATAGCACAAAACAATGCTTCCACATCCTCATCCTTGAAGAGTCTTCCCATTCAGTAAGGTCGCCATTTTTTAAGTGCATGTAGTATTGCCAACATTTCCTTCTCATAAATAGCTTGCTTGAGATGTAGCAATAAAAATACCCAATCACCTACATCAAAACATTTTTCACTACGATGTTGATCTACCTATTGTTTCGTTTGATTTTGCACCGAAGTGGCGTTATCCTTTAAAATTTGAAGAGCTTGTTGTTGATGCTCGATGTGATCTTTCACTGCTTGAACCTTTTTTCTTCTTGATATGTCCTTCTATCTTTAGAGTTTTGGGAGTGGTAATTTCTTCCAATCCTTTACAAGATATGGTTGGATTCATTTCTTGATGCTCAATGTGATCTTTCACTTCTTGAACATTTTTCTTCTTGATATGTCCTTCTATCTTGATAGTTTGAGGAGTGATAATTTTGACCAATGAATTACAAGATATGGTTGGATTAATTTCTTCTTTCTCAATGTGATCTTTCAATTCTTGCACATTTTTCTTCTTGATATGTCCTTCTATCTTGAGAGTTTGAGGAGTGGTAATTCTTGCCAATGCTTTACAAGATATGGTCTGATTCATTTCTTCTTTCTCTGTGGTGGGGTCCTGGCGTATATCTTCTTCTTTTGATGTTTCTTGATCCTTTCCTTCCTCCTCTTCATATTCTATGTAAAATAATTTCTTCTCAGCACACTTATGACCTTTAGTACATTTGCTATCACAATTGTAACAAAGCCCTTTCTCTCTTTTTTCTTCCAATTGTTGTGGTGTAACCCTTGTAGGTTGTGGAAGGCTAGGAGAAACAACACTTCCATATTTATAGTTCTGAGGGGTATGCTTCTTGGTTTCCATAATTTTTCTTTCCACTATGTCACAAAGCCCTTTTAATCTTTCCAATTTTTATGGTGTTGCTCTAAAGAAGGTGTTGCTCTTTGTATCCTCATAATGTGCTATCATTTCCTCCGTGAAAATTGACCACGTAACAAGTTGTTTACGAGAAAAAATCCCTTCATACCATAAAAATTGATCAAGCCCTAAATATGAAGACGCAATACATACCTTTTATAACAGTGGTACACCATGTAGATCAAAATATTGCTCCATCTGAAGTATCCAATTTATCGGATCCTTGCCATCAAACTTCCTCATCTTGCTTTTTCTTGATTTTAGGAGCTCGATCTTGAAATGACTATAACTATGTACTTCTGGATCTTTAAGTTATGAAATTGTGATTTGTAGTAGCCCTCTATGTCCTCTTTCCAATGCCACTAGTCCGATCCAAATTGGATTCTCCAAGAAAGCGTTATGCACAATCTCCCAAGATGACCTAATTATAGACCTTTCCAGAAGAGTGAACTTGTATGAAGTGCCACGTGTCACTGTTTTGACCTATGGCTCTAAAAAATATCTACAAGAAACTACAGTCCATCCTCTTTCTGTAACTTCTTGTAAAATTTCAATCCAATGCTCAGAGAGAAAGTTATGACGATTTTCCCTAGGTCACTTGTTTGGAATGTAATTTAGGAGTCTGCAAAAAGACCAAATTCCTCAGATCATATCTCTGCAAATATAGTGCAAAATGCTCTGAAATTCAGACCCGAGGTTCAGTACGATTTCTTCTCAAATGGGTTTTTCTTTTAGCTTCTGAAACATTTCAGAAAAGAAGTTATAGCGAAAACACTACGATGACCTATTTGGAGCAGTGAAACCCTAGAATCCAAAGCTTTGATACCAAATGTTATGAAACTAGCTCAAGAAAAGATAGAAAAGATAGATCAACGCCTTAGAATTGAGCCTCTTCGAGGGGGCAACCTCCTTTACATTACATAAATGAACAATTCTTGGATGATACAAATGAAAAGACCTCCTTTCTATATATAGGAGTCTAAGGGGTTATAACATAATCAGAGCCGACATAACAATAATAATGTAAGGGCACAATAGTAACAATATGGGCACTACATGGGTACATCAATATAATAAGTGGGTTGTACTAATAACAATAAGGGGTTACATTAGTAGTATAGGGGCCTAACAGACCGAAAACCATAGGTAGGTTTGTCCAACCTAATATGGGGGCCAAAAAAAAATTTCCCAGAGCGTTGCCCCGGACCCTAAAAAGAGGGGCTACCTGCTCCCGTCTAACCCCCCGGTTCATTACGTAGGTTAGACTTGGAAAGAATATAACACAACCCAACATAGTGGACCTTGAGAATATGTATAATATAACATTTTGGCATGATGATTATGCCAACCCAATTGTGGACAATACATTGACCTGATGAAGCATTAACTCAGCTTTGTCACAACTAAGTTTCTTAAGAACTAACACTCACACCTCCATGAGGTTTCCACCAAAAGATGTGCCTATATTACCAAGTATTTCCTATGGATTGGCATAAAGGTATAAGAACCTCCTCAACTTTATAGCTTGGAAGACATAGTAAATTTTGTTAAAGAGTTTTAAATATAGCTTCTAGACCATCTTAGCTTTTCCATGCTATACTTTTCTCTCAAAGCTACTCCTACACATTGGTGGGAAACACAAAAGGTAGAAATAGAGACATGACAATAGTCTAGATACTTGTTATAAATCAAGTTTGTGTTGGATGATGGGGATTATGCAAAATGATATATGGGTGAAGAATATGAAACTTCTCATCTGGATAAGTTCATTGTAGAATGCAGAGATGATGATATCCATGAAGTGGAGTGGGTGCATCAGTTTGTGCACACATTAGATGTTGTACGCTAAAGTTGGTACAAAAATCTAGAGCTGTGACGAGGCACTGTGAACTAGGAAATAATAGTAGAAATATTAATATCTACCTTTCAATTTGAGTAAGAGGATCCATTTATGGATTAGGCTTCATGAAAAATCTAAGATAGGGTGTTCACACTAGAGCCCATGACTGTAGGCAAAGTAGGTGACAGTCTACGCTTTTCACCAAAATTTCTAGATTACTAGGAGCTTAGAAACGTGCTATGGCATAGTAGAAGAATATGAGAGTAATGAATATTATAGGCATCTGAATATCCCCATATTCTTAGGGGGAACAATAGGTGAATGGACCACAACTGGACTTTGTTGCACGAAATTACATGAATCCTATCAAAATAGAAAAAGTAAATATTAGCACAAAGGATAGTAACAAGTTTTCAATTATCAGATATTATTGGGATGAAGAGAGTAAAAAATATCTTCGACCTACTACACAAATATCAATATTTGTTCCCCAACAATTTTGTAAATATGAAGAGTATAGTGGGCCGGCTAGGGGAGATGAAAATCAATTTGAAACCAAGTGCAAAGCCAATACATCAAACATCCTACCACTTTAATCCCATTTATAATAATAAATCTAGGGAGGAACTCAACTAGATACTCAAATTGGGTATCATAGAGCGTGTTGAAGAGATAAAGTGGATTAGTCCAATGGTGGTGTAGTTAAAGAAGACAAGAATAATTTGAATTTATGTTGATTTAAGAAACTTGAAACACACCTGTGTTCATGATAAATTTCTGACCCCATTTATAAATGAGGTCTTGGAGAAATTTGGAGGACAAGAAGTGTATTCATTTAAAAATGGGTTCATAGGGTACCACCAAATTATAATTGTTAAGGAGGATTGTCACAAGACCATATTATAATAGAATGGGGTTCATTTTAGTACATTGTCATTACATTTGGGTTAAAGAATGCACCAATAGTGTTTTGTTGAGTGGTTGCACCAACTTTTAAAGAATTATTTCACAAGTCTCTAAATATTTACCTTCATTACTAGGCTATGTTTAGCCTTCTCAAAAATCATATTGAAGTTCTATGACTTATTTTCGATAGGTGCAAGTAGATGAAAATTTCCCTCAATTTGAAAATGTTTGTTTGTTGCTTGCTAACGGAAATTCTCCTTGGCCTTGTTTTTGGTAAGAAAGGATTACTCACTCATATAGTGAAGATCATGGTGATAATGAACCTCCCACCTCCAGTGTTAGTGTGAAAGTTGGTCTACAACACCAGGACATACGAGGTACTATAGAAAATTCATGCATGGGTATGCAAAAATCATTGAAATGTTAGAGAGGTTTCTTTTGAAGGATGATGGGTTTGAAAGGGAAAAAGAGTGAAAAAATGTATTATATGAACTAAGGGAAAACTAGTATTTATGTTGATCCTAGTGTTCCAAGATTGGAGCAAGGAATTTCACGTTCATGTTGATGCCTCTACAATAGCACTAGGTGTGGTACTTGCACAAATAGGGGAAGTACAAATAGACCATATAATTGCAATTTCTAACAAAGGGTTGTCTACAACATACCATAATTATACCACCATAGAGTGAAAAAATTTCCCATGTTGTATCCACTACAAAAGGTTAGGCATTATCTATTAGGTTCACACCTCGAGCTATATATCGAGCACTATGCACTAAGATACCTCATCAAAAATCCAATGTTGTGGGGGAGGATATGTAGATGGTTGTCATTATTTAAAGAATATGATTTCAAAGTAATTGTCAAGCCCAGTAAGTTGAATTTAGGGTCGAGTCACTTCTTGTGAATAAGTTCTGACGAGGAGGAAGTGAACATCGATAATGACTTAATATATTGTAATTATTTAATGTGGAGATGGTGGAAAATAAATTTGATGAAATCATCCAATTCTCACTAAGGGGATGGTGCCACATGAGTGTATTGGGGCATAGAAAAAGAAGCTAGTACTCGATGTTATAGACTAACAACTAATTATGGGATGTTTGTATAACTAGGCACAAAAGAAATGCTTCAACAATATGTACTAGATCATGAGGGGCCTAGTAGACTGATGGGGGTGCACTAAGGTGTGGTTGGAGGGCATTATGCAAGGAAGGAAATTGTGTAGATTTTTTTTTGTACAAGCTTATGGTGGCCAAGCATTCACTGAGTTGTGAAGGAATTTTATCATGAATGCAATGTGTATCAAAGAGTGGGCATACATTCGCAATGAGACAAGATGTCACTCAACCAATATATCACCCTATATCCATTTTGAAGTGGGTTATTGATTTCATAGGTCTAGTGAATATGCCAATGAATAGGAGTGTAGCATGGTATATCATCAATGTAATGGATTATTTAACGAGGTGAAATGAAGTGACACCATTTAGAAATTACAGCATGGAAATCACCTTAGTTTTTATTTGAAAATTGCATTACTCCCTTTGGATGCCCCAATATTTCGATGAGGGATCAAGGAAATCATTTCCTAAACTAAAATATCACAGCTCTAACAAAGGCACTTGAGACATACCATCAAAATAGAACACCCTATCATCCTTAAGTAATTTGCAACTCGAAGGTCTTTAACAAAAATTTTGAAACTACATTGGTAATGGTCTATAATGTCAACAAATATGATTAGGAATTAATAGTTCTTGCAATCTTATGGGCATATTAGACCACATCCAATAAGATCTCTAGTCACACACCTTTTCAACTTTTCTATGGAAAGGAATTCATAATGTTGATGGAGCTTATACTCCCTAATCCCCATACTGTTGCAGTTATAGGACTAGTATATTCCACGGCAGTGGAGGAAAGACTAGTATATCTACTCTAGCTAGAAGAGGATTTATTTATGGAAGGATTTCAACAAAATGTGTTAATTCTAGGGAAAAGGCATGGTGCAATCATCATATCAAGAAGAAGCAGTTCTAGGCTGACAATCTAATGTTGATGCATGTTATTGAAGCTCCTTGTGAAGCTCAAAATGCACTATTTGGGTCCCTATATTATTTGGTATGTCACAAAGGAGGGGGTAGTTCAATTAGAGAATTTAAATGGAGAGCCCCTTGACAAACTCTTGAATGGGATAAGGTTGAAGGTGTACAAAGATAACTACTCCTTGACAAAGGATGAATTGTAAATAGACTAAAAAAATAAACTTATTTTATAATTTTATTTATGCTTATAGGTAGGAGTCGTGTAGTAGAGACTGTGGAAAGAAATGCAATATATCTAGCAAAGTAAATATTTTCTATCACACTAATGGTTTGGCACACAAAGGGTTGGAACACTACATAGTTAGGAGAAACAATAGCCAAAGGAGCAGAGATTATCGATGAAAACTAAAGTTATGGAGTATATCCGATAACTAGTGATGGTAGTGGAGAATGCACAAGTGTAGAGAAAGATGTCGGAAGAAGCATGTGCCACCCATGTGGAATTGGCACCATGGTGATTGATGATGAAAAAATATAATAAAGTTAATTAAATAAAATATTATCTATGTCGGTGGACCTATTGAAAGATTATTGACATGACTCCCAATGCTGAAACCATAAATGGCATTCCCACCTATTAGGCCACACCGTGTGAAGTTTAGGGAAGTTATGGAGAGGTATGGTCATGATCACCCTAAATCTAATGCAACTGAAGATGCACACCATGAATATAAGTCAATAGTATTTCTTTTTTTCAATTTCATTTCCATATATTTTTCAATTACAGAGTAGAGTTGGGAGCACAAATACAAGGTAGAATAAAGAGTCAAGTACATTTGAGATACTGAAGTTTGAATTGGAAAGATCAATTATTATTTCCAATTTCTTTTCATTATGGCATCCTCGTTGGTACCAAAGAAATCTAGAACTAAGGGCACTAGTTGGACACTATTTCCATAAACTATGACCAAGCTAAGGATTCATATTCCAAAGGAGCAAACACATTTGTTGATTGTGGTTTCATTTCCAGAGGGAGTCATTAAAGAAGAGGATATGTTGGTCATGGTGGATAAGGTTAAGTACAATGACTATGATGTGTAGTATCTGAACAAGTTTATGGAATTGTACTAGGAGCACTACATGTAGATAATTGAATAACCATGTCAACCAAAGATTTTGAACCTATTTGAAATCACTCATTTTAGTTGGAGTCTAGAGGTGAACATCCATGAAAAATTATTGTTGATATTTATGTATGGGGTTTTTTTATGGCTGGATGAGCCCATAGAGATAGACACTGTTAGGCCCCTATACTGCTAGTGTAATGCCTTATTGTTATTAGTACAACCCACTTATTATATTGATGTACCCATGTAGTGCCCATATTGTTACTAATGTGCCCCATAGAAGCCCACTATTGTTATTATTGTGCCCTTACATTATCATTGTTATGTCGGCTCTGGTTATGTTATGACCCCTTAGACTCCTATATATAGAAAGGAGGTCTTTTCATTTGTATCATCAAAGAATTTTTCATTTATGTAATGTAAAGGAGTTTTCCCCCTCAAAGACGCTGAATTCTAAGGCGTTGATCTATCTTTTCTATCTTTTCTTGAGCTGGTTTCATAACATTTGGTATCAGAGCTTTGGATTCTAGGGTTTCGCTACTCCAAACATGTCATCGTGGCATTTGCGCTATAACTGTTTTTCTGTGACGTTTTAGAAGTCGCAAAAAAAACCCATTTGATAAGAAATCGTGCTGAACCTGGGGTCCAAATTTCATAGCTTTTCACGTGACATTTTCGGAGATATGATCTAAGGAAGTTGGTCTTTTTGCAGACTCCTGAATTATATTCAAAACAGGTGACCTGGGGAAGATAGTCATAACTTTCTCTCTGAGCATTGGATTGAAATTTCGTAAGAAGGTACAAAAAGAGAATGGACTGTAGTTTCTTGTATTCATTTTTCAGATCCATAGGTCGAAAATTTAACACGTGGCACTTCATACAAGTTCACTCTTCTGGAAATGTCTATAATCAGGTCATCTTGGGGGATTGTGCATAACTCTTTTTTGGGGAGTCCAATTTGGATCAGACTGGTGGCATTAGAAAGAGGACACAGAGGGCTACTACAGGTAGCAATTTCAGTACTTAAATATCCGCAAGTACAAAGTTACAGTCGTTTCAAGTTCGAGGTCCTAAAATCAAGAAAAGTCAAGATGAGGAAGTTTGATGGCAAGGATCCGGTAAATTGGATACTTCAGATGGAGCAATATTTTGATCTACATGGTGTACCACTGTTATAAAAGGTATGTATTGCATCTTCATATTTAGAACTGGATCAATTTTTATGGTATAAAGGGCTTTGTTCTCATAAAAAACTTGTTACGTGGTCAATTCTCACGGAGGAAATGATAGCACATTATGAGGATACAAAGAGCAACACCTTCTTTAGAGAAACACCACAACAATTGGAAAGAGTAAAAGGGCTTTGTGACATATTTGAAAGTAAAATTATGGCAACAAGGAAGTCTACCCCTCACAACTATAAAGATGGACGTGTTGTTCCTCCTAGCCTTCCACAACCTACAAGGGTTACACCACAACAATTGGAAGAAAAAAGAGAAAAAGGGCTTTGTTACAATTGTGATAGAAAATGCACTAAAGGT
>Ga0068628_1000147_pt1 | contig 18456 bp, 19 predicted proteins | sample InSIn2gowninarea_FD_77431 | JGI IMG/M metagenome (GOLD analysis project Ga0068628, IMG submission 77431) | Clean room microbial communities from NASA Spacecraft Assembly Facility at Jet Propulsion Laboratory, Pasadena, California, USA -... ... | reverse complement strand
GTGATGTCAAAGTACATCAGCATGCACGTCAATTTTAAATTTAGCTTATTTTAAGGGTGGTGCACTCTGTCAGCATTCGGCTTTGACATTACTTATGCCCTGGTAATGATTTGGTGCTTACGTCTCACACTGTCGTGTTACGAAAGTCAGGAATATGATACCAAGTCTCGTTGAGTAAATATATTCATCAGCTATCAGAACATCCTGATGGAGTGTTATTCCATCAGGCTCAGCGATCAACTTACGATACGTTGTTGTGTTACGCGGCACCGTATCTGGTTTGTTCTAAGGAGGCGCCATAACAAAACAATCATTTGGAAATACTATGGACAAGATAGATCCTTATTAACATAGACATAATAAATTAATATATATAGAGCCATAGAGTAATAGATTTAACAAGCTTGTATATAGTCAATGCCCCAAACACACCCGATGAGTCATATCACAATTCCAGTCAATCATGTAACTCCGCCAAAGGCACGAACGTCCATCAATACACATAGAAGAAAATCATCTCTCGCTCAAGTAATAGATAAAGTCAAGAAACCTGCAACCAACTATATACGGACTACACATACAACACCGTTTACATTCTTGCCAGTATCGTTATTCAATCAGTTCAGACGCTTAACGAACATATACTTTCTGTTTGCAGCAGTATTGACCCTCATACCGAGTATTAGTAGCATCTCGCCGGTATTTCAGGTGCTCCCGTTAGCTTTAGTGCTGATCGTCACCAGCTTGAAGGATTTAGCGGAAGATCTGGTACTGGACTTTCCTCTCAGCCAAATTCGATATCAGCTAAATGTATAACTCGAAGGTTAGGTTCAAAGCGGATAAAGCTGCAAATCAAGCACCGTATGTCGTCATCCGTGAATCTCAAGAGATAACAATCCCAAGTAAAGACCTCGTTCCTGGTGATATTATTCGATTAGGTAAGGGAGACAAGATTCCAGCAGATATGATGATCATTAGTTCATCGTATGACGATGGATCTTGTTTCATAGAAACTGCTGAATTGGACGGGTAATCTTTGGCTTGTTCGGTTGTTGAGTGTGGTACTAAGCGTTAGGCCTGTAGTGAAACCAATCTGAAGCGGCGAGCAGGACTGAAATCTACGATGCATCTGATCAACAGCAAAGCAGCTGGAGCAATCGAAGCCGTAATAGAGTGCGAACCACCGAACAATGTTCTTAGTGCCTTCGAAGGACGTTTGACCTATTACAAGCCAGCCTCTGACGCTCCATCGATTTCTCCATTAAACGCTTCCAATTTGCTTCTTCGAGGAGCTGTTCTCCGGAATACCGAGTTTGTGTTTGCCGTTGTGGTTTACGTTGGAAGCGATACCAAAGTTATGCGAAACTTGAAGACAACAGGCAGCAAATACTCTACTATGGAAAAGGTTATCAACTTATATGTGATATGTATTTTCGTATACAATGCGATCATTCTCATCGTCAGTGCTGTACTAGCGCTCACGCTTGATCAGCAAGGATGGTACATCAAAAGCGCTAACAACGACTACAAGTCAATCTTCACGTATTATATCCTATACACTTACTCGATACCGATATCGATGTTTGTTAGCTTGGAAATTGTTCGAGTGGTGCAAGCTCAATTCATACATTTGGATGCTCAGATGATCAGCACTACTCACGGGAAAGCCAAGACAAATAATTCAAATTTGAATGAAGAGCTGGGCTCAGTAGATTACGTAGTGTCAGATAAAACCGGAACGCTTACAAGGAATATAATGAAATTAAGTAAATGGTATATATGGGACAAAGTATATGACGTAGAGGCAAACCCACTCGTCCTGGAGCAGCATTTGAAACAGTCCAATCACATACCGAATGAGGAAGCTGAAAGAGTAAGGTCGTTCGTGCAACTTATTGCCCTATGCCACTCTGTTATACCGACCATCGACGAAAAAACCCAGCTGCCAATGTACGAAGCCCAATCACCTGACGAAGCTGCACTACTAAATGCGATATTGCCTCATGCAAGAGTTGTTGCTAGGACCAAGTACGCGATGACTATCTCGTCAATACTAAGTTCAGCTCAGCAGGAGTGGAGGATCTTAGAAGTATTGGAGTTCACCTCAGACCGCAAACGGTGTAGTATACTCGTGGAAGATCCTCAATACCCAGAATTTGTGTGGCTATACTGTAAAGGTGCTGATAATATTATCTTGGATCGATTGCATCCGGACTCCGATGCAAAATTACTGCTCAAGGCGAAAGACCAGATTGAGGTCTTTGCCAATCAAGGACTGAGAACGCTAATGGTTGCTTCCAAACGTATACCTCGGGCTGAGTATGAATCATGGAGAGTCAGATTCGACAAAGCAAGTACAAGTCTGAATGATCGAGAAGGTGAAATGAATCGCGAAGCTGAGACTATTGAGAAAGAGATGGATTTTATCGGATGCACGGCGATTGAAGATCGATTACAAGACAAAGTACCGGAGACAATAGAATTCATACTCAGGTGTGGGGTGAAAGTCTGGGTACTCACGGGAGACAAACAGGAAACTGCCATCAATATTGCCACATCATCGAGGCTTTTCAATGCAGACATGGAAATCCATATATTGAATGCGCGAACGAAACAAGATTGCAGCCATCAACTTCAAGTAGGCTTTAAATTTGCCAAAGCGAATCATGCCAAGAGTCAGTCGAATGCGTTAGTGATTAATGGTGAATGTCTTGCGTTCATTCTTGCTGATTTTACAGCCGAGTTTCTGGAGTTCGCAGAATTATGCCACTCTGTTATATGTTGCCGAGTGACTCCACTACAGAAAGCACTGGTAGTAACTCTGATACGGACGAAACTGAAGAAGGTGGTGCTATCGATTGGAGACGGAGCAAATGATGTCTCGATGATACAAGCAGCCAATGTTGGTATTGGTATAGCAGGCATGGAAGGAGCGCAAGCTGTCAGAGCAGCTGATTTCGCAATAGGAGAGTTTCAATTTCTTAAGCGGCTGATGGTAGTTCATGGCCGTTGGAGTGTTTTGAGGATATCTCAGGTGGTTCTCTTCTCACTGTATAAAAACTTGGCGATGATCACATCTGTGTTTTTGTATCAGATCTATAACAATTGGACCGGTGAACAACTATACGAACAACTTTTCCTCACACTATTCAATGTGGTCTTTACATCATTACCCCCCGTAGTGGCTGGCTGGACCGAAAAGGATGCAACAGACGATTTATTAGAAAAGTACGCTCGACTGTACACGTACTCTCGCCTAAAACAATATGTGTCTGCATGGAACGCATCCGGGTGGCTGTTGTCAGCCTTTTGGCACGCCCTTGTTATCTACTTCGGCTCCACTCTCCTTGTACAGGAAGGCGTCATTGCGTTAAATGGAAGAGCAGTGGATTATGATGCCTTGAGCACGATGAGTGCGACATTTTGCTTGGGCATCCTTTTACTGCAATACTCGCTGCATGTCCACTCATGGAACATACTTACATTCCTCGCAGTCTTGCTCTCGGCGATCTTCTGGCTTATCGTGGAGTTCAACGTGGAAACCTTCTCTGGTCCTCCTTGGCGGATGGACGTGGTTTCGTTCCATAATAGTGGGATATATTGGTTTGGAATACTGCTTTTGACTGTCACGGCGATCTTGCCAAACGTTACTGTCGCTTAGTAAGCAACTTCTGTCTACTCATGTGTTCATCCTGACTAATGATGTCATAGTATCTCAAGAGCTTTATGGCCAACCGATTGTAACATTCTTCAGGAGCGGCGAGAAGCTTCTAAGTCCAAGAAGCGCAAAGATAGTATAATAATGCGAAGATTAGATGGATAAAGTATGACCAGCTTGTACTGTATCCGTGTATGCTTTTTGATTTGATTTGAGTATACGTCGGTGACAGCCTTGCGTTAGTCTAGATACTGTAAATCCTATAATCTACATCATTAGAGACAGGATCCCACCATGCCAGAGAATCTGTTGCACATTTCTCACCAGATCGCCCTTCTCTCTGATTACATGATAGAACCTGATGCTGCACACGTACTTTGGATGCGCCACATCATTTCGGTGTCAATTTCTTCTTGTTGAATCAGAGTTAACAAAATGCACAAGAGTTCGGCCGAGGCAAGAAGAAGTAGGAGTCCACCAGAGATTGATGAGCGATCCGGTATTTCGCTCACGGAACGGGAAGGCATCATAGTTGACAGTGATTCAAGTGACGAAGCGGAACGTGAATGGCACGTAAAAGCGATTGTCAATGATCGTAAAATCAATGCAGAGCAGCAACAATATCTAGTACAGTGGAAATCATATCTTGATGAAGAAGCGACATGGGAACCTGCTGTGCTAGTAGAAGATACAGCAGCACTGGACGCATATCTCGCAGCGAAGAAGCAGAAGCGAAAGCGTAACAAGAATGTTCAAGCAATTGCTTTATCTATAGACAACCCTTTGCCGGAGTTATCTGCATACTTGAGCTTTCGACGCAGACAAGAGCTGAGTGGGTTCATTAATAATATTGGCAGAGCAAGTATTACTGCATTTCTGAGACACGAGATCGCATCCAGTGAAGGGTGCCGTGATCGTGTGAGACATTGTACTCGGAAAGATCTCGTTGGCAAGTGTAGTGTTTGTTTTGGAAGTCGGACTTTGAGTCATTATGCCACCAACCTAGGTCCTATGGGGATCGAATGCGCTGCAAAAGTAAAAGCCTTGAAGAAATTCTGTCAGGCTGTGCACTCACAAGCCAGTCTGGGAGTCACTGAGAGCTTATTCACTGACGTTGTAAACACTTTCTGGACTCAAGGAAAGCACCGCGATAATCGCCGTTAACAATACGTCTTGGATTAGGGCGACCAGGCATATATCCAGATCGGAGGGCAAAGTCCTGATTCACTTCGCGATGTGGTACTCGAGTGTGGCCCGCACATGACTTCGTACATGGTTGCATAGTATCCTTATAGACTGATAGTACTCCTCCTTTTAGCCTCACGGCCTAGGGGATAATATATATATATATAGCTATGTCATTTATGTTTGAAACATGCGTCGAGCAGGACTAAGTGTGCGATGAGGAGGCTTCGCAGTGCCATTGCGAGTCAGTGTGTCGGGTGGAAATTTAGCATAACGAGTGCGAGGCCGAGCTTCCTGTGAATGGGATAGAGGCTCGGCTTTGTTGATGACTGGAGCCACGACCGGTACTGTAGTAGAAATCCCAGATTCTGCTGCCTCCTTTGATCGAGCTGAGAATCGGGGTATGCCACTCCTAGGTTTGTTTTGTACATTACAGGTCACCTTTTCGGTATCTGACTTGAGATCTGATTGAGTAGATAAGAGTCGGCTTTGTGGAGCTCGGTTTTCCTTTGAAGTGTGCAAGGGAGCTTTTAGATGAATCCGCTGCAGCTGTTCTGTATCGTTGCCTTTATTGGAGGCGGAATTTGCGCTCTGCATCGAGGTGTTGATCGCCGATGGACCATGCGAGGCTAGTCCGATGTCTTTGGCATTTGATGTACTATTTGCACTTTGTGCGGTATAGAAGGGCGGCGGTAATTTGAGAGGTTGTGGAATGGCTAGGGTGGACCCTACTTTCAGTGTGTGTTCACCTGGATTATTTAAGCTGCTTGGTATCACAGAGGGCCTCTGGTTGGTATTATAGCCTCTCTGCTTTTGTATTGATTCAGTACTTTTAGCCTCCTCCTCTAGTTGTACCTTGCGCTTCTTTGGCGAAGGTACATGGTCTTCTATGGGACCTGCCAATCTCTTTGGTGCATTCTTTGCAGAGCTTTTGGGCTCTTCAGAAGCGATGTCCTCACCGCCTTTCCTACTGCGGCTCTTATTTGCTATTTTGTCCGTACTTCCCTGCAGTTGTGTCTTTTTCGTTTTCTTTGCGGATTGTAGCTTTTCCTGTTCTTGCTGTTGCGGTGGTGGTTGATCTCCCCACCATACTTTTTTCTTGCTTTGTATTTCACTATTTCCTTCAGACACTTTACTGGAAGTAATCTGACTATTTTGGGTGCTAGTGACTTGACTTTGTGTTTGTTGCACAGTATAACTTTTTCTACTTTTCTTACACCTTGGATTGAATGCTACGATTTTCTTATTCATTTTTGTATTTTTTTCTGTTGCTGGTGATTGCATTGGTTGTTGTTGTTTTGTATCATCTTCATAGAAGAATGGATCGAAGCTTGGTGATAGTCGTGGGTCTACCCAGATGGGTGAATCTAGATGTGGAAGACGGGGGAGGAGACAGGAGATTGTCATTTACTTTGTACAGTGGGGAATAGACTGAGATGGGTAGGTATAAACTGGAAGTGTGAGTTGGCGGAGTGTGGAGATACGATGGGGAGAAGGGATTTTGTGAGTTGTGTGTTTGGTTGAACGCACAAGAGAACGAACAAATGAGATCACAGAGAAGATCAAAAGTACTACAGAAACACAAAAATAGTTAAACGTACACCCAGTTGATACAAAATAAACATCACTAAACACAGAGTATTCTACAAATATCATTGCTCGAAAAATTCATAAAAGTTATTTACAGTCTTCAAAAAAGTTTTTTTTCTTGTTGCTCTTTCCATTATTTTGAAGCGGGAGAAGTCGTTAAATCGTATGTGATAGGACCAGAACCAGGGCCGTTGTAAACAAAATCAGAGTCAAAGCATGCCAGTTGCATGAAACCATCCGAGGAACTACGGCGTTCAGGGAAAAGATCGATCGTGGAGGGTGCGGACATAGCCGAGGAGACGTTAGTAAGATCACTCGAGAGTGAAATAACATCCGGTTGCTGTTGTCTGACGTGATCAGAGATAAGATTATACGGAGACTCATAGTTCTGAGGCTCCAAAAAGTCCTCGAAAGTCGGCAGACAGATGATGTCTTGCTTGGGCTCCCTCAGAAAACCAAGTCCATAAGGTGAACTGCTATGGTTGTTCATCATTGTATCCAAATGCATTTGTGACGTGGTACGATCGTTGGAGTACAACCCGTTTGTAGAGTAGCTAACCTGGCCTTCGTCTTCTAAGTCTGATTCGAACTGTATCTCTGACCCTTGATCCTCAAAATCGGTATTTTCTGTAAGTTCGAAACGATCCGAACTGGGACAATATGAATCTATAATGCTTATGTTAGGCCGAATCAAACGTAGAATCGCAACAGAATACCCAAATAACTTGTTCTGGGTTGTGTTCCGATGTGGTTATTATTTATACGCGATGGCTGTCGTGGAGTGATATCTCTACTGTTATGCTTTTTGGTAATCTTTTCCCTGCTTGACGTTGTACTGTTGCCTGAATTTGTCATTGTCGCGGTTTTTGTTATATTATATGTTGTTGAAGATGTCGATGCCGTTGGTGCTTTTGCCTTTGCCTTTGCTTGTTTTACTGCATTTGCTGCTCTTGCTGCTTTATTTGCATTTGCGATTTGTTGTTTTGCCTTTTGTTTGGCGACCAACCCAATTTTTGCCTTTTCCGCCCATACTTTTCTCCCCTCTTCTCCTTCTTCTTTCCACCATTTCCCCGTGACTTTTGATACCTGTCCATTCGTGAGCCCCCGTCCGCGTAATGTGCGTGCATGATACGAGCGAAATAACAAGAATGGATTGTCTGACATTTCTATATTTGTGGAAGTTACTGAAAAGCTATGTGTGTTTTGTTATGTAGAATGCAAAATTGGATAGTGTGAAGGGGGTTGCAGAGGTGAAAAGTGCGAGTGAGGAGGGAGACAGAAAAAAAGGGAGAGAGAGAGAAAAATCAGGAGAGAAAATCAGGAGGGAAAAAGAAGCCAACGGAAAAGAGAGAGAAGTGAAATGAGAGAGAATGAAGCAAGAAACGTAAAAGTAAGAGTAAGAGTAATCAGAATACTTCTGGCAGAACATGCTGTTAGATTGACAGCGAGTGCTGCTGGCAGGAAACGAGCACATGCATGAATACAGTCCACTTTCGTCTTCCTATGCCAGACGTAATGCTCCATGATTACCACTGTGCAGGCATTCTGACCAACGTGAATGAAGCGGGGGATATTGATACGTAAACTTCATTGACAGAAGTCATGTTTCGTTCAGAAATTATGCTGGAGATCGAGAGCGAGATTCAGAAATTCACGAGAAATTTTGAATCTATGACATGTAGTGTGTCGCAGGGTCAGAATCAGAGGAGCTACATCTGAGTTGATCGTTTGCTTTCTCAGTCGCTTCTCCGCAATCTATAAGCCAGCAATGCAATCGGGTATGCGATCAGCTCAGTCGCACGTGCTTCTCTGTAGTAAACCATGTCAAACGATCTGGATGTTTTGAGAGGTCTGAGAATGCTCAGTCATCAAAAGTCTTATCAAAGAAGCTGGAAGAAATCGCGAAGCCGAAGATGGGGTATATTGTGACGTATGACTGCCCCGAAAATGATTTAATTAATTCATAGCGTCTTGACGCGTTGATTGCATTCTCGGGGTTTTCGCCTGCACTACTGCATTCCCCTTGTATTCGGCATCCGTCTCGTCTTTATCATCTCCAACGCTTCCACGTCGCTATGCTTTGGTCATATATGACAATGCTGCTCTCATTATACTATCTGCTTTCATGTTTCAGGTTTGGAGACTGTGTACCACCGAGTAACGTACAAGTCACATCCGAATGTAATCCTTAATCTTAGCTTCTGTAGCCAAACACTAATCCCAGCTGTAGCTCCGCCTCCATATGTACCACCAGCTGATGCTATAGAAACGCAAACGATGCAGGGCGTTGATGAAGGTATGATGTACTTATATATATAGCGAACAACTTTGACATCATGATAGAACCGCCTAGATATCCGCAGGACGGATGGAATAGTTATTCAGTTGAAATTGTTCCAGACGAAAATGTTCCAGACGAGAATGTTCCAGAACCGCTTCCGTCATACAAGGAGCCCTACGCTCAGCAACCAGATAGAATGTTAGACGAAGATGCAGCAATCCAACACTCCAATGATGGTATAGGCGGGTACCTGTCGATAAGGAAAGGTCGTCTCATTTGCAGGCAGGAAAAACTCCAGTGTGAGAGCCAGAACCCAACATTTGCAGCATCAATGCTTGAGCAATGTCTACAAAGGAAGTCAAGCGAAAAATGGTCAAGCCTGAAAAAGAGTAAAGATGCCGATGCGTTATCGATAAAACTAAGCTACACATGTATTGAGAGTATGACTATCAGCCACAAAATTAAGCTATACAGACTTTGCACCGATTATTCAAGCAAAAGCATACTCCCCAAAACCAAATTATCAGAGACGGTCTGGCGATTACATATTGACAAAATGGATACGAAATCACAGTTGAAATTTCTAAATGCAGCCTATGGAAATATCAGACGAGCCATTTTGTATGATTTTCTGAAACTAGACGATTTGTCGCCAAGCCAAAAGGTTGAGCTGATTGAAGCACATGTGATCAATTGGATTCTGCACGAGCCACCTCGTTATAATGATGGTGATCCTGATCATACTAGAGAACAGCATAGAATGGCATATATGCTAAATCAACACAAGTTTCTCCATTTACTCCATCTCAACGATCTCAATTCCGAGCAAATATACACGATTTTTAAAGGATTGATGAGTTCAGAGCTTCTGCATCCCGCAGTCATGGAGTTATCCATGCATACACTTGATGATAAGCATGTCATCAAAATCTTGAAGAAGCCTAAGAGCCCGGCGGTCAATGCAGTTCTCGTGAAGGCTTTGCGTATACACGAGAGAACACCAGAATCGCAAGCCAAGATCCTCAAGGCTGTCCGTCGCTTGAGCGTATACTTGCTCTTACCGCAAGTCAGTGGGCCCTGATGTGAATGTGCTATACGTCAATCGCCTCTATTCCGTACGGATGAAGTATCATGTAATCTGTTGGACCAATGAGAAGCAGAAGACAACACTTCTAGAAGTCACAGTGTAAGTTCGCCTAAGGATGACAAAGTCTGATTTACATTCGACAACACTTTTTGAACCACAAATTTACCTCATGACGAGATCTTCAACATCACAGGCAGCGATAAAGGCTGAAGGAGGTTCATTTATACAAAGATATAAATTCAAGGCTCGTTTGACACAGAAGCAGGCGGCTGGGCATATATTGTGAAATCGTGAGCGTAATAAACCTTCGTCCATCGAAAAGTCTAGAGCCAAAACGACATATCTGCGTATATAATCTCAAGTTGTAGAGCCCTCAATCGTGTGTCTAGAACCACCTATTGTATCGAGTGCAAAGTGTACTTTCCCGGTTCAATCGTAGGCAGATGGCAAACTTGGTTGTGCAGTCGATACTTCACCAAGCTAAATGCATTAGCTTGAGGCCATGTTCGTTGTGATGCGTTATCTACAATCCTAAATGTCAGACGACACGAGTGATCATTTGGTCTAAAACGTTGCTTCTGCGTTTGCCACGGATCTTGGCCTTCTCGCTTTCTACTTTACTCAGTATGCATGATGGTAATAATATTTGATGTGCATCGGTGCAATCCAGAGCACGTTCGCTGCGTAGCTTAGATTCGTGCGAGACTTGGTCCCACTTCTACTGGGAATCGCCATTGGAAGATCGCACCTTCGCATGAGACCGACATGATGAATTTCTGGTCTGGTGAGATTCTGACTTTTTGAATGTCGGTCGAATGTCCGACCCCAGTGTAGGCCAAGGTACCTTCCTCGTAATTATAGACCTATGGATACGATTGAGTCATCAGACACGCAGTGAAAAGGTATGTATACCTTCACCAACTTGTCAGACCCCCCAATGACGAAGAACTTGCCGTCTCTTGTGATGTCTAAGGAATTTATACTATCTGATTGTGATGCTTCCAATTCACGAATCAGTGTGCCATCATACACCTCCCAATATCCGACCTGTACGCAGCACATGAATGAGATTCTGTATGAAAACATGTCTCCAGTCGTTACCTTTCGATCTGTACCCGAAGTGAGCACTTGAGATTCTTCTGGATAGTACGCAACACACTTAAAAAAGCTTGATGCGAAAATCACTTGATTTCGTACATGTCGAACAATGTCCCATATGATACAGGATCCATCCTGTGAACTTGAAATAGCCTGTGTGTTATTTGCATTGATTCGTATACAGCTTACAGTCCCTACAATGCATTTAGTCCCAGCTCTGATGACAATGTTATAGACTTATACCTCTATGTTCTTTGAGCGATGCGTCTAATGTCCAGGCATTTCCTGTATCGCTAATGCTCCATATTCGCACCTGTCCATCCTCACCTCCCGAGACAATCTTGTATGCATCTGTACACACAGAAAGAGCAGTAACAGCTCCATCCTTATGGGCATCGGTAATCTCTAATTGAAGCTTTCCTGTTTCTGGACCAAAAGCTCGTATCTTCCCGTCAGTCCATCCTGTGATATGTCAGTAGCTTATACTGTCGTGCTACTGCGAACTTATACCAGACAAGAGAGCATGTCCATCCTTTTTGAACTCGATGACATTACACCCAAGTCCAGGAATCAGTATCCGCAATAATTCTTTCCTGTCTGCTGCCACCCAAATTCGAATATCAGTAGCCGAAGCGGTGGCAAAAACATCCGAGCTGTCCCTAATTGCACTACATCAGACTTCTGTCATAGACCGCAGAAAGGGCGAGTTACCGTGGAAATGCCAAGTCATGCACTACCGAAGAATGTGCGGTGGATTTTATAGTTGGTACAAGGTCAACTACCCGTAAAATGTACATATTGCCCAGAGATGTACTGGCTAAAAATGTTGTATCATCAATCGGTTTCACCGGCGATCTATTTGTTCTTTTCGGAGAAGCGGGCTTCATGGCCTCCGGTATTGGAAGAGGATCCGTGAAGCAAATCGATGTGACTGAACCTTGCACTTGCGTTTTTCTGGTTTTAGATTAACTTTTCGCCGTGCATCGGAGGAGGCAAATTCATACTTGATGATAGACATCGTCTCTATAGCCATGTGGGCAATTGTTCCATCACCACATCCTAACAGAAGGTGTTGTTTATCCGGAGTGATTGCGATTACTCCTACTCCCTGACTGAATTTGTCTTTATCGCGCGGCGGGCCAGCTTGTCTGAACATTTTATTCTGGATATTAATCTGAAGCACATCACCAGTAGTAGTTCCACAATAAGCAAATGTATCAGTATCATCCACAACGATACACTTGACCACTCTCTTGATTTGTCCCGTCTGAACATCGGTTGGCTTGATCTTCCTGTTTTTAATGTCCAGATCCCATACACGAATGGTTTCTTGTCCAGCAGTGATGAATTGCGTGTCTGACGTATTTGAATATGCTAATGCGAAGGCATTTCCAGATGATTCTTTTCCTCCACTCGCACCACAGATCGCTTGCTTTGTTTCCAGATTCCAAATCACAATACTACCATCATCTTGACCTCCTAATGAGGCAAGATAAAGCTCTGAAGGGGAGAATGCAAGAGCCTGGATGCTCACCTACAATTATAAGTGATGGTTAGCATAGATTTAGCTTCACTCAAACTCGATCTGTAGATCGCATTAAGCAATTAAGTCACTCGATTCAGTTCTTGCAAACACAGGAAACTTGAGCATATCGACCAATTCTCCGCTTGCTGCAGAGCTCTCAAGCATCTATGCCGCCTGAATAGCCATATATCTCTGTCTTTCTAATCGACATAAATCATTCTATGCTATGAGGCAAGAGGTTTATAATAAGGAGATGAAACCCACGATCCGGGGTTATGTCCTTCATGACCAGTCGCCTTCGTATCACATGCGTCTTTGTGATGTCTACTCCCTAAGCGGAGGAAATTAATATTACTTACTTTATGCAAGTCAAATTTCGCCCATTCTTCGACTATTTCTCCTTGTTGATCTAACCTCACAACTTGTATCCCGGCTTTCCATCCCATGAACGTCTTTTGTCCACTTGCGACATATTTGCCCTTTTTGGATAATGCAAGTGCTGTGATTTGATCTGTATGTGGTGGTAAAAATTTCTGGTCTCCTGTTTTTGATGATGTCAGAGTTGGAGTTGCACCAAGGGGTGAAAGTAGCAATGGTAGAGTTGGATGAGCTATAAGATGCGAAGTAGGCGAGTGAAGTGTTTTGGGTGTGAGAGACATGTTAGTCTACACAACTTGTAGCTGAAAAAAAAGGTTGCTGAGATAAGCTTGGCAAAGTAGGCTGACTACCAAGTACGAAATATAGAGATACGATAAGCGAGTCTGCGCTCACGGGGAGGAAGAGTATAGAACAAGGAGGGGATGTACTATACCATGATTCAGTGTCCAGAATAGTGTGCAGAATAACTACTGCAGTACTATTAACATTCAGCCGCAGCCGGAGTAACAAGTTTGAGTCATACAATGCAGTACAAGACTTGTTGTTGTATCACAAATGCTATGAACTAGATATAGGACACTTCTTATTTGAGCCGAACACGCTTCGACCTTTTGATACGAGCAATGTTTAAAATACTGCTGACATGATTTAGATTTTTTAGTGCGTTTGATTATCGCCCCCTCGAATATGAGACAATTCTCATGATATGTTCAGTTTGAATCTGGAAATCAAGAGATTCTGTAGTTGTTTCATTTCGTTATTAATTAGGTACCCTTTCTGTCGCCTAAGCAGGGAACTATTTAGGGAAGGAGTGACTACCAGAATAGGAAAACAAGGGATCGGAAAAAGGCACCTACACAAAAGGAAAAGGGATCCAATTGAGAAAGTAGGAACGCCTCATATAGACAGTACTAGACTATAAATACCCTAAATACACCCTTACCGTTCTCTTCCATCAAACCGAGCAATCAATTATTTGCCAACAAAACAACCAAACCATTATACATCAATATGACATACAAACCTACTCAACACGGGGGAATGAAGGAAGATGGAACTCCAGATGGAAGAACCAAATCTCACACTGAGCGTAAAACACAATACATGTTGACCACTTCGTCTGATCCATCTAATACATTGCTATAAATAGAGAGCAGCACTGAGGAAACGGCGACTCACAAGGAAACAAGCAGTGAGACGAAGAACAGTGGCACCAACCACGGACAGGGACGTGTCTTGCACCCAGAAACTGACAAGCGATTGACACAAAACCGTCACAGTGAAGATGCCTCTGAGTAAGACGACTCCTCATAACCGAAGAACCGAGAAGGATTCATGTATACCACTTTCAATAAATGTACAGTTCATAATCGATACATTAACGTTGTTGTCTGCTCACTTTATACGCACATATGCCTGCCAGTGATATACGATCTTTTGCGTGCTTACTCAATGTACCGTAATGAACCATCCGTAATGTACCTAAACAACAGCGTCAAAGGTATAGTCTTCTAGAGTTGATTGTCACTATTTCGTACAATCGCTATATTTTTAATGAGTGAAGTTCAATTCGCATTCATACTGCTGGGCCCACTCATGGTGGCTTTTGACGTAAATAGTCGAATGAAAGCTCAAATCTTCATATCTGTAACCACCAAGGCCTCTATATGTGGCATAGCTACTGCCTTACTGATCGTATAGTAGCTTAGTTCTGTTGATAATATTGCTGGAAGCTACGCCCTTGGACTGAGATCCGCTTCCTAGCCGATTCGACCAAAACATGGAGCTTTTCTACTGATTATGTGTTGCTTTTGAATAACGTAAGGAATTTTGTCGTCCATACGGACCTTGGGTACAGGAAAGAGGAAACCACATGATTTGATTTTTACGTACATATCACGCGCTCTCAGATGGGTTTGATCTAGCGGTTTGTCTGCGTTAATGATTGATTACTAATCATCACTGCCCAACTTACCTGGAAGTGCAACTGCATCAGTGAGAATATCATACATTTCAGATCTTGCACCAAATAGTAGAAAACACGCAAGCCTTCGGGATCTTGCGAGTCTTGTACTTGTAGGAGCGAGCCAATCTTGGCAGTCTGTAGTTAGTCTGCTCAGTATCACTAATTCAAGCATGGAACTTGAGGATGTATTACCGTAAAAGATATATGGTCATTGCCCAGTATAACTTCGAGCTCTTGCCGACCGACGCGATCCGGCATTGGCCAAACCTTGTCATCTTCTTTGATTATCTCGGCTTCAGCAATAATGCGTTTTAGTTCTTCTATGACTGTTGGGCCTACAAACGCTGATAATTCGAGAGATTAGCGTGACCGCATCGAGTGTATGATCCAGATTTGTAATATTATAGTTGGGTTTGCATGATTCGCACGTTCACACGCAACGGCTTATATGGGTTAGATGGGGTCGGGCGCAACCGTGCTGTCACGGACAGTAGATTGAACTGTTTCTGCACTTCATTGCTTGAAGCTCTACCATCATTCTTCGAAACGAACACGATACTAGCGGTTTGAGCTATACAGACTCTTTCTCAGCTGCCAAGCTATTTCACCCTATGGCTGACCTGTCTGTTCCTCTTGTCATTTGCACACTGCTGCCAATTGTGGGTTGTTTCTTTACCTTCTTTCCTGATCAATACTTCTCTTCTATAATTTGAGTTATTTGCGTATCGTATCATTCCATCAGGTCTGACTTCAAATTCCAGGAACTCGTGTCCGAATCTTCCTTTGTGTCCTATGTAGTATCGTAGGTAGAAATCTGTTGTTGCTGTTGTTGCCATTTGGGATATGTGTGAGTGGTACTTGTGTATTATGTGTATTGACGCGTGTGTGTTGTTATGTATTGGTGCTGCGATGAAGATGATGTTATGGTATAGTTGTTGTATGCTTGTATGCTTGGATGATGTAAGCAATTGTTGTTGGATGAGAGAGAATGACGAATGGTTGTTGTGTTCTGCCTCACCAGATAGGGAGAGAGAAATCATTCGAGTCTTGGTGAGTCTGAACGGGACCATACCCAAATCACCCTCGATGTTGGATTTTGGATTCCACTTCGCGTGAAACGCCAGAAACAATCAGAACCAAATCATAACAAACACAATTCAGAAGAAACATAACATAGAAACAGAAAAACAACTTGGTCAGTATATACAAATTCAACATACGATAATCACGTAGCAAATAGACCAAACATTACATTATGTCTGCAGCACATCCACTCACAACTATATTCTTATCGGGGTTCCCAAATGATCTCAAAGAACGAGAATTCGTGAATATGTTCCTAGGGTTCAGAGGATTCCTGGGGGGGGTGCTGAAACGCGAAGAATCAGAAGAAGAAGGACAAAGGAAACAAAGTATAGGGTTCGCAAGATTCAGGTAAATGTACACGGGATAGGCAAATAGTACGGGAACGGTGAATCGCCGTTCTTCGATAACATGGAGAGTCAGTGTTGAGCAAGCCAATGCGTCATGTCAAAATGCTAGGCGCGCAAGCTATATAATAATCACACGTCTCGCACATGCTCCACACGATCTAATTGAGAACTAATAAATTGGCTTATAGAACTAGGCAGGAAGCTCTCGCTGCTCGAGATATGCTCTCAGGTCGCAAGATCGACCTGGAAAAAGGTTGCATACTCAAAGCTGAAATGGCGAAGAAGAACTTACACGTGCGCCGAGAAAATGCATGTGGATCGACACAGATGATTAATGCAGCATACAACGAATACATACGACAATCTTCGATGCAAAATGATTATTCTGTTCAACAAAATCAACAAAATCAACAGAGACGATGGTCATCTGGAATGCAGCAGCAGTCAGTATTTGATCAAACTCTAGGCCGCTTATTTGCTATCGATCTTGAGAATCCGTTCGGGTTCAACTCAGCTCAAAGAAACCTTCAAACTTTGCAACGATGCGATAATAACACTCAAAACAATCACAGTAATCTAGACGACTACGGCAGACCACCCACAAACCAAGTCCCCACCCACGACTCATATCTAAGCGCGAATGACCATTTTTACTCGACTGGCTCAGTTTCAATGGATCAGTATCATCAATTGAATGATGGTCTGAACAGTAATGGTCAATCTTTATATTCCTCATCACGCGGGAACAGTCCAACAGATTTTATCCACACCATTGACGAGGAGACATACAAAGATGAGTACAACATGTTTAGAGGCTTTGATGAGCTGGCTTCATCTAAGGCTCCAACACAAGGTACTATGGAAACCCTCTTGTGATGCTCAGCGACTGATTTTGCTTCCTAGATCGCACTATGCATTACCATAATGGGTCAAATCCGCTCAATCAGGGAAGGTGAATCAGACATGTATTTGCCTAAAAATTCACGGTATTCTTATATATATTACCAATAAACTTCAGTTGTTCATGTTGTCAGTGATCTCCTGTACAGTTGTTTTTCAATGCCAGTGCGGTTTTTGCCTCAAAACATGACCCTCAGCGAATTGTTTGGATGACCGCTAAAAGGGTCACTCCAGGGATACTTCATAGACTTTCTCCATGATCCCTCTTTGGCCGTACTGTTTACACATTTGAGACATTGAAGGCTCTGCGCTAACGAAGGATTTTCTGTCTGTAGTGTTTTAAATTCGATTCATCAAGTGCTATTGCTGAGCGACAAGCTTGTTCAATGAAACTAGGCACGCGATTGTTTCTTGCAAAAGTGATTATACGTCTGACATAGTGATTAAACAGACGTCGCTCCCAGAAAGCAACCATCAGTAATTCGCCAAAATCAGTTGTCCTCACTTACAATACAGGCATTGCCATCTCACACAGCAGCTTAAACGTTACTAGCATCACAATTCAGTAGAAAGGAAGAAGGAAAGAAAAACCCGAGCTTCAATACTACACAACAGACGACTTCTTAAGAATGAACGGTAAGGCATTTCTTTAATATGATGATAAAGTGACACAGCTGACTCTATATCTTCAATACAGAAAATACATTCACCCTTGAGGATATGGAGGAACATACGAAACAATTCATAGCAGATCAGGAGAGAGAGGGCGAATACGATCTATTGCTCATAAATACTGTTGAAAGAGTTCTCACCGCGATGGTAGGGAAGGTGGAATTACCAACCGTCCCTTCCACATGTAGTGAAACAACAGTCACTATTGAAGTCGAAGCGTGTGAATGGATAACTATTTTCATTACGAAGGATGATGTGCGGCTGTACAAGGGCCCCAAATTAATACAAGATGATGTCGATTTGGATAGCAAGATTGAAGCCATAGTGGAATATATAGTTGTCAAACAGCAAGAGGGGCAAAATATAGCCTGTAAAGTATCACAGTGAACTTGGGTGACTGAATATCAGGACACTTCTTATTATGATGACAGCTCTACAGAGGCACCTTCATCATCTTCCGGGCCTATTCTACTTCGCAACTTAATGAACGCATTACATTATAATATCACAACAGGCGTGAGGCCTTGCAATTCCAAACCTGCCTTGTTGAGTGGTGGCTGGCGTGCATGGTTGAAACATTATCCGAATCAATGTACCGGTCAGGGCAAAACCTCGATACCAATCAATCATTTTCCTCCTTCCACTCAATCTCAAGATCTTTCTACCTCATTGGAGAAAACCTT
>Ga0068628_1000146_pt1 | contig 18471 bp, 16 predicted proteins | sample InSIn2gowninarea_FD_77431 | JGI IMG/M metagenome (GOLD analysis project Ga0068628, IMG submission 77431) | Clean room microbial communities from NASA Spacecraft Assembly Facility at Jet Propulsion Laboratory, Pasadena, California, USA -... ... | reverse complement strand
TCTTTCTATTTCCTGGACAATTCTATCTAACAATCTTTCTATTAGATTTTCCCCCATGACTTTCATGTTTAATATCTTCTCCCTAATCTCCAAAGCCCAATTGGGTTATTTTTTTGCTTTGGTAAAACAAGCCTCACAAGTCCTTCACAAACAACAACTTTATTTTGAGTCTACCTACAACTTCCTTTTCACTTCACTATGTGCACTTCCAATTCCTTAGCAACATCTACCTAATTTCTTCAACCTTCTCTTCTTCCCTTGGATACTACCCAGCGCCTCAATCGTTGTCTCTATCTTTTATCTCTATCTCCTCTCTCCTTTTCCATTTTTTGTTTCATATTTTCTCAACAATTGATAGAATGCCCTAGACATTTGAGGGACCTCCTCCTTTTCTTCAAGTTTTTCCCCAACCATCTAATTTCTCAAACCCTTAACCAAGCGATCTCATGTGTGTTTAATATTTCATAATCCATCATCACATGGATAAGAGGGGCTTCTTAGTTGGCATGGTCCCCTCTTTAACTTCTCACTAGTTTCAAAGCTCCTTCACCATGGTCATGTTCACTTCCATCAATTGGAGAAGGATTAAAAATTGATGCCCCTATCTTACATCTATAACCTGTATCCTCCAAAAACCTCCATGGAACTCTCATTGGCTAATTTAGGCTATAAGGATAAGAAGATTGAGAAAATTGTAAGTTCATGAATCTCCTTTCCCTTGCATTTGCATTTGCGAGTTTTCTTAATGATCCATTAGCATGACTGTACATCAGACTCCTTTGGTAAAAAGAGAAGTGGGATATTGCTCATGATATTGGAACAAACCTACTATTACATCAGTTTGTAGGCAACAATCTATTGCTACATCAATCCCTTTTATTGTTTTGTAGGCACCAACCTACAAGATACTCCAATCCCCTCTGCTTCTTTATAGGAATTGTACTACATGAAACACCAATCTCTCTGTTATTTTGTAGGGACCAACCTACAAGAAGCACCAATCCCCTCTACTAAAGATATTCATAGGCACCAATCTACTTTCCTACTTTTTCACAATCTCTATTAGTGGATGTAATCTACATCCACCTAGCTATCTTTCTATTTCTATCTTCATTAACTCTATTAGTTGCTTTTTCCTTCTCCATGTCTACCTCTTGCTTCTTCCTTCACCACACCTACTTCTCCCAAAACTTGTTTCTTTTGGCTTCTTCTCATGAATGAATTTACATAGTGTTCCATGTATCCAATTTTCTAAATATGGTTTGGAAATTTCTACCAGATATACCTATAGATCTCCTATATGTTGTCCAAACTTCATAGTTTGAAACATATCATAAAAAAGTTGTAGCAAAATGACAAGTAAACCTTTCTGAAGCATGTTCTATAAGCATTCAGGAACATTAAATTCCTCAAATCATATCTCAAAAATTATAGCTAACCAAGGTTTATAATTTCAGCCACGGGTACATGCAAATATTCTATCTATATCCTCCAAGTTTCACAGCCTCAAACATCTTAGAACAAAATTTATAGCAAAAATCCCCAACTAACCTATTTGAAGAAGATTTTAGGATCATTCAGGAAGTCTAACTTCCTTTGATCATATCTCAAAAATTATATTGAATCAAGGTATAAAATTTAGTTCACTATTATATGAATATCTTTTATCTCCATGCTCTAAGTTTCACTATTTGAAACATCCTAAAATAAAAGTTATAGAAAAAATTCCCATCTGGCCTATTTGAAAAATATTTCAAGAGCATTTAGGAAGTCTAACTTCCTTTGTCTATATCACTAAAATTATAGTGAATCAAGATCTAAAATTTTAACCATAAGTACATAAAGATATTTTATCTGTATCATCCAAGTTTCACGGTCCAAAACATTACAGAAGAAAAGATATAGTGAAAATTCCAAGATGGCTTATGTACTCTATAAATCACATTTTTTCTTCCACCTTTAAACTCCAAGAATCACCCCAAAAAAATTTCCTCAACTCATCTTATGACCTCATATATATTCTTTGATGAATTCATGTTAAAATGAACAAATATGCCATTTATTTATAGTGCTTGTATGTTCACTTATGTGGTTGACTTGTAAAATTGGTTGGGTTGGCCCGCTTGTACTTTAAATGGTTTATCTTAATAAAATATTTCATATCCCATCATTCCTATAGAGTTAGAGGGAGATCAAGATACTTTTGGAAAGGTCTCAGAATAATCTTTCCGACCTATATATTATGCTCCCATTTGAGCTTGGTAATTGGAGTAAAAATGCATTCAAAGATATAATATCCAAATGGGGCATCAAAAATCCAAAAATGATATTTCCAAAAATATTTCCAATATTTATATTGGAAATAAGTAGGATCCCCCTATATTTGACATCAATGAAAAAAACATTTTCAACAATATCATCCTTTGCCATTGATGGGAACCCTCAACCAATGTTGTAATAATGATGAACCCCAGAAATCGATAACTATATGGGCTCATTTTGCCTATTATTCTCATTTAATCCACCATTCTCCATAGTTTTATGCATGCTTTTGAATATATTTATGTTAATTGTGTGAATTGGAATAGTCACTTTACCACAAGGTCTAATACATGCTTATTGCAGATTTTTGGACATTTTTGGGACCAAGATCAGGCATTTATACGTAGATTGGTAGCCAAATACGAGGAAACAAGGCTGAGGATTTGTAGGAAGGATGTCTACTGCACTAAATGACCCCTTCCTCGAGTTCTCCACCATGAGCTCGGAGTTCTACAGCCCACCAAAGATATTTCAAGGGCAGCCAAGCAGGTCTAGTGAAGTGGCTAATTAACTGCAATTTTGGGCAACCAAGCTCCTCAAGTTAAGGAGGACTGTTTGGGGTTCTCGTATGCATAAGTAGGAAGGCTTCAAGCCTTGGTAGTTTAGTCATTTTGTTGGTTTATTTTCGCACATTGGTGTAGCTCTATATCAACACATTTTCAAGCATCTTCTTGTAGACAGTTTGTGGGATGTAACTATTATTTTTTTATCAATGAACATGAATCTTGCTTTGCACCAGCGCTGATCTTTCTAATAGGTTGTAGCTCTTGGGGTTGGGCCAAACCCAAGTGCCAGTACCTCCTTTGTGTACTTTTATGTGTTTTTCTTGCATTCTTAGAATAATTTCTATTATTTAGGGTAGAATCTTGCTTCATTACTTAGGTTGTTTTTGATGATTTGGATAATTGTTCATGCTTCAGGTTGATTTGACAGTTTGGTAATAGAAAAGATCCACAAAAAGGCCACCAAGCAGTCCTTGATCTCATTTCTCCCTCCTTGGGATCATGAATTGAGACCAAGGTACACTTGTTGCCACAAAAACATTGTTTTTGCCTTCTAATGCAATTGATAGTGTTAGATTTTGAATTGGAAAAGTTGATATCAGTTGTGTCTTCATGTTCAGATCTATTCTTGTTTAGTTTCCATAGCTCTCTTGCATGATTTTTTTTTATACATTGTTGTTCATCATATTTCTGGTTTTCTAGAATAGATTAGGTCAACGTAGATAGATCTTTGTTTTTGACTTTGTTTGGATCAGTTTTTGGAAAGTAACGTGAAAAACACCTGTAATACATCCCTACCTAGCCTTCCTCCATCCTGCAACCTGTTCTAACCCCTCACTCAAGATTTCTTCCCTTCATTCGCCACACTTTCCCAACTAACCCTAATTTCTATATTTTTATGAAACATTGCTTTCTTCATCCTTGAACAAATCCAACCATCTTCATCACTCCTTAGCTTCATTTACTAGGTCCTACACCTCTTGACATCCTTATCCATCCTTCATTTCCACTTCCCCACCGTTTTTCCTCCATCAATCCTCTAAAAATCACTTTCGGCTTGTTCTTGTAGAATTTCCTATAGATCCCCTGCAGCCTCCTGTAGAAGACAACGCGAGCAGTTTTTCGAGATCTGAGCGTGGTGGAAATCTCCAGAAGGGTGCTAGGTACCCCTTAGGTCCTCTCCACACCTTCCCAACCTCTTGCAAACACCCACTCCATTTCCTTTCACCAATAAACCTCTGCACAATCAAAAATAGTTAAAACACATGCATAATAATTCTGCGTAAAATTGCTAAAAAATACAAAAAGATGATTTTTCTATATTTTCCTTCAAAAGTAGCTCACATGAATTTTACCTTTTCAATAGCCAATGGCACCCATTTCAGTAGCTTACATCTCTCTTCTTGCACAAGTAGAGTTAGTCGGTAAAGTTAGGGTTTGCTAGGGTTTACATTTCCTTTCAGCTTTCATCTTCTTTCTACAAATAGACTAGCCTCTTTTGAGTTAGCCTTCATCCATCATAGTTAAAAGCCTCTTCTAAGAACTCATAGAAGTTGGCTTAAGCTCCTAGCGAACTTGTGCCAGCTGATCAAGTGACAGCCTGCAGTAAGAGCTCATACTTGTGCATATAACACCATCGCTTCCAAGTTTGTTACGAACTACCGGGTTCATAAAAGTAAAGTAGGGAGTCCCAGCAGTTGCAACATCATTGCTACAATACTATAGCTCACCAAATAATACTATAGAACTCCCCTATATGGAAATTCTCCTTACACTTGCAACTTCTCCCCCTTTGAAATCAATGGGAAAAGGAGGCCCCTCCTGAACTTGTGCTTCTCCTTATATATAACTCTTCTTCCATATGAAAATTTTTGTTAGTGACTGCAATTGCTTCCCTGGTCTGCTATATCTCCATATGTTTATGTGTTCTTTCTTAAATGATGCTTCTCCTTACTTATAAATCTCCCCCTTTACTGATGTCAAGGGAATTATGCCACCCTCCCTAAACTTATGCATTATTTTTAATTGAAATACATAATTTACTTCACTTTCTTCATGCATCGTCTATTATTTATATCCTACAGGGTCATCATTCCTCCCTTGTAGATTATGTTCTAACCAGGGAAAATTTTAAGGGTGGAAAATTATCTTGAAGTTTAAAAACATTAGCGAATCTCACTAGTCCCTTATATGCAAACTATAAAATGTCTATTTATGTAATTACAAAATTGTTCAAATTATAATGATTTTATATATATTATCTATATAATCTTGGCAATTTGAAAGGTAAAATAATTTTATATTGTAAAATTTGGGCGAATCATTTTTATAAAAAAATGGAAATTGGCTAATCTTTTTTTTGGAAAAATCATGGAAAATTAGCCAACTTGCGAATATTAGCCCCTAAAATTTCCCATGGTTCTAACCCTTTCACATCTTTGATCAAACCTTCCACCTCTTGCTTCACTTGAAGCTATATTACCTTTTATTGATAAGATATTAGGGATATTACTCCAATAAAGCTATTTTTCTTTCTTTTTATTTTGTTGAGGACATATACATTATTTGGAAATCTAATTTCATTTGCTACTAAAATTCTTGCACATACTTTTATTATTTCACATCCTTTAGAATTGAATGTGAGATCATACCCATGATCAACCATTTGAACTACACTCAGTGGATTAGGCTTCAATCCTTCAACAAGCAAAACATTTGGAGTTCTTATCCTTCAAGGTTGGTTTTTGCCTTTCGAATAATCCTTCATGCATCATTTTTTTAAGGATGACACTACCTCCTTTAATTTCCTTGAGAGAAAGAAATTTGTTTATACCATAGGTCATATGATCTGAGCATCCACTTTCTATACAAAATTGGATTTCTTTGTCTTAAACACAAAGCTATACTACAGTCTTCATGCTACTCTTGCTTTCTTGTCCATATCTTCATAATTTGATTTCTATTGAAGATGATGTCTTCTTTTATTCTTTTATCTCAAGGCCTTAATATATTATGTCCACAATCACGAGCTTTGTGTTTAAAATTGTTCCACTTGAGACATTCAAAGTGATTCCGTTGTAGAAGTAATTTCTAAATCTAATATGACTACATACTGAGTTCTGATAAGAGCATTTGTTGCTTCTTGATATACAATAGTCTACCTTGTGGCCAAATTTAAGATAAAGGAAACAATATCCATTAAAGAAAATATGAGTGCCTTGATGTGAATGGTCTTCATGGAGGAATTGATCCTTTGGAAGTAATTGAATTTCTTTGGATACTTGCTTGAGGAAGTCCAAACTTTTGTTGCTTTCCATTGCTAATTCTGGGGTTGATCTGATTTTGCTTGAACTGATCATCACCTTCTTTAATGTTGTTTGTGGTTGGTTTGATCAATATTCTACTAATATTTGGCTTTGTTTCTCACTCTGTCTAACTTTTTTTTGGTTTCTTTAAGCACACTAACATAGCTCTTAGGTTCTTCTATCTTTTATATGTTTGTACTTGATTCTTCCTCAGCAATTTTATGATAAATGATGCTTGTTTTAAAAAAATGACATCTTTGGATGTTGAGTAAATTATCCAAGATATCATAACTTCTTCCAAACTTTAGCTAATCATTTTCCTTTTCGATATTATTCTCAAGGAAACAATCTCAGATTCTAGTCTCTCACAATATTTTTCATTTTCTTTCAGTTGGCTTGTCACCACTTCTTTCATTCTTCGTGCTTCTTCTAATTTATTTTTAAGGATGGAAAATCCACTTTCTCTTTTCATTAGAGAAATTTTGAGTCTAAAATGGGCTGCAAAACCAAAATGTACAACCAAAATCAACTTTATAAGAACCAATAGGATTCAATATGATAATGTTGACCATGGGGGATGATCCACCAATTTTGAAGTACAAAAACTAAAAAGATTATGTAATATTCCTTTTTCTTAATATGGTCAAAGTGGACAGAATCTTCCCATGGTATTTACCATGGTATTCATCCATGTTATCAGCCCATGGTATTTCACTTTGTTTTTCGAAGAAAAATAATAAAATAAGGTTTTTAGAGAGTCCATCAAGTCTATAAAAAGGGAATAGGGGCCAGACAATGGGATCATCCTAAGTCTATCTATCTAATTGTGTTTTTGTTGAGAACTTGGGGTGCCCAGTTCTAGCTTGATCCTGAGGACGAAAACCTTATGGGTGAGAGTTGTCTAGTGGATCCATCTAGGGTTCGCGATTGTGATTCTGTTATTTTTGTTTTCTATTTTGATAAGCAGTTGTGCATGTCATTGCAAGGGCTCTAATTTTATTTTATGGTCATGTACTATTTTCTTCAGTTAATAATATAAATAAAGATTTCATTTCTAGATCTCTTTGTGTTCATTATTTCCATTACAAGTATTTTTAACTAGATCACTGAATTGTGCTATATCTATCAAAAATTTTAAAGTTTGGGATCTTATAGTGGTATGAGAGCTATGCATCATGTCCGCTTGAGGGTCTTATGCAGGGATCTTCAGTGGGACTTCTTCTTACCCTATCCAGCATATTCCATCTTTGGTGATATCTAATATTACCCTAGTTGGGTTCTTATTTTCTAGTTTTCCTATATCCAGACCAGATCTATATCTGTGGAAGGAAATTAAGTCTATTGCATCCAAGGAGGACAAATCCATTACCACCATGAAATCACAGAGGATGAAATCGTAGATCAGACTACCTATTCCTCTGGCTCCTAAATGATGGATTTATCAGTGTTCAAATGTGGGATCAATGTTGAAGTAATTTGGTAGGCTTGCTCATTGGGTTGTAAAGAGGTCGTGGACCATATCACTGTGACGAGATTGCACCAAGGTTTAGGTGCACAGGCCTAAGGTGAACCGAGCTCAATGCCACACTGACCAAGCCACTGTGGGAAGAATTGCAGCCTCACATGGCCATGTTGGAACTCCATTGGATTTGAGCGTGACATCGTTGGATCTGGTCATATGCATAGAGCGAGGTCATCGAATTAGACTTGTGCACACTGGTAGATCAAATCAATGTGTAGATTTGGCAACCTGAATGGGTGGAGGGTGTGTGTGGAGTAGGTAAATCTCCTCTGCAGATAGAGGTGATCCCTTTAGCCTAAGAGTGGGTCTAGCTGCAAACAGAACAATCTAATGTAAACTTCCTTAGATTCGAATCGAATAAGAGGGCCTATCTCTTAGAACGCTAATCCGCTTGATGGTAACCTCTCTTCTTTATTGCAGCTTCCTTTCGTTCTTTCCATTCAAAAACCTGAAACAAACACACAAGAGACAACAGCAAACGTGATAGCATACAATCGCATTCAATCTACTTAAAAAGTCAAGGAATCTTAAGCCATAAAATGTAATATAACACTCAATGTAGGAAATAAACCATTAGTTGTATTAATAAAACTACAAAGAGAAATACAACTGAAGCCTTGATTTTGCAGGTTCTCTTTGGCATGTCCAGGTTCTAGCACCACTAGAAGCATCTCATGATTCACCCTCAACACAATGGAAGTTCAACGCCTCTTTCCTTGTGCTCCAAACCAAACACAACAAGCTTATTCTCCCTTCACACACAAACTAGAAGGCTAAGGTTCTCAATATGGCTCTCAAGATTCGCAGATTATTTCAGCCCTTTCATGAGCTAGCTAAAGGTATGAAATGGGGAGTTTATATAGCTTTGATGGAGGGGAAATGGATCCTCTTATAGTGGGATAGGCCTTATCCTCGTTGGTTTGTTCCATCTTAATAGGGGAAAGGAGCCCAAACAGACTCCCTCGGCTCTATATTTCTCAACCATTTACCAGACTTCGGTTCACGAAGCTTCTAGAGATGGAAGCTTCGAATCCATTTTTAAAAACTTGCCAAAACAAGGTTGGCATGAGTGATGAAAGGCTCACTTGCGTCGTTCAGTGCTAGTCCTGGTTTTAAACTCTGCAAATCGGCGCAGGGGAAGAACTAAGCACTAGCACCGATCATGAAACCTGAGCTTGAAGGAAGATTCTTGAGAAATTATAAAGGAGGGAAATGCTCTACAGATGAAGAGGAATACAGGGACATGTTCTTCATGGCAGGGAAACATATAAGGGTCATCATAGAGGTCCTCCAGGATCAAGGAACAGGGAGTATAGGGATAGTGAGAAAATGTTGTGTAACAGATGCCCCTTAAAGCATGAAGACCGAACAAGAGTAGGATGAAATGCTTTACGAGTAGATGCATGGAACTGGAGGCCACCGCTAGAAAACCCACAAGCAAACATAGATACATATACATCACTGAAATCTCTAATACATGAATTGTGGTATGGACGCAGCCATCCAGAAGAAGATCATGTAAATGGATCCAAGGTAGGGGCGCAACCATCTAGTAAGAAGGATCATATCAAACCCAAGGTATGGTCGCAGCCATCCAATAATGAGAAGTCACATATAACAGACTCATGGCATGGTCGCAACCATCCATCTGAAAGAGACATGTATGTAAGCATGATCATGTCACATCACCCTGCAACCTAGACTTGTGTAATCTAAGCCCAAGGTCTTGCGCTCCAACACGACCCGATCAAAGTACAATTTCTAGCACATGAATAGATATGTTGAGGTCGAACATGCTAGAAAATCACTTGATTACCAATCAATGCTGTGAAGTGTTAACAAGCGCGAGAGAAACCATCAATAATGACAATGGCTCTCAAGGTATCCGCAGCTCAATTCACGGAATGTGAATAAGGAACTGAAGTCGAACACCCGTGAAGTCACTCAATCGAAGGCCAATGATGTGAACCTGTCGTAGAGTGCGAAGAACTTGCGATTAGGGCATGAAATCTCTAAGGTAATGGAAGGTCGTCTCTCCTGGAAGGGCGTCTCTTGGCCAACTTCCAGGGTAATGACCTGAAGTCGACAGGAAGTGACTGTGTCAAAAGAGGGCCATGATGTATCCTACATCATCAACACGAGACAAGGGATGCAATTTATGAATGATACATAGAAACATGAATGAGTGTAAACTGCAAAAGGATTAACTCTTGAACATATCATTGACACGACTCCGGAGTTTGGCAGCTTTGGGATCCATAGGATCGGAGGTCATGATGACGAGGTAGAGATCAAATGGAAAGGAAAAAAATGGCAGCCAAAACCTAGGAAGGTCAATGATGAAGTGGGGATATCCCAACCCGACACAAAGCAGAAGAGTGTCACGTTCAAGAGTGACTAGTTGCCGACTCAACTGGTAAAAATTTCCCATTTTCCCCCACCATTTTTGGCAGGTACACCAATTATTTTATATCACAAGCTTGAAGGGGATAGCATGTGCTTGCACTGTAATTCCATACTTTGGATGAATATGACCTAATAAGATTAATGAGCCCTAGGAAGGAGAAGCTCATGTCTGTCATGTCGACAAATCCGATGTCGTTTAATCTTTTAATGAGTTCAACAAAGGTGTAACTCATTATCTTTTTCATATTTAGAGAGTTTGAAAGAGACATGGAAAAGAAAACTCCAAAAGGTCCCTTTTTGTACAGTTGTGTCTCTCAAGCCCGAAAAGGTAGAAAATAATACTTGAGAGAACCGCTTGACCATGTCAGCCAAGGAGTACCTTTTTCGTAAATATTTTATCCCAGCCCGAAAATGGGGTAAACGTATATTGGTTAATCGACATTTCACAACCTTTAACGAGTTCAAAACGACAAGAGCTCAACAATCTTTTCATATTTTGAGAGCATAGTTCCTTGTCTTGTGTCAAGCTCCTTAAAAAATGAAACAAGGACCTTGGAGTAGAGTTCCTTGTCTTGTGTCAAGCTCCTTAAAAAATGAAACAAGGGATGTGAGCATAGTTCCTTCTCTTATGTCAAGCTAGTTAAAAAATGAAATAGATGTCCGAGGATAGTTTCTTCCTGTATCAACCTTGTTAAAATATGAAACTGATGTCTGAGGATAGTTTCTTCCTGTATCTACCACGTTAAAAAATGAAATAGATGTCTGAGGATAGTTCTTTTATTGTGTCAACCTCGTTAAAAAAAATGAAACAACTCCCCTTTCCAAATCGAGCCTTTGATTAAGATCTCGTAAAATTCCAGTTGAGTCTTTCCTTGATCTCGAAAGTGAAACTTCATTCCATCCACCTTTTAGAAACCCGATGTCTACTTCGGTGAATGAAATGAGGTTTGGGGGGCATGTGCCTCGGCTCTCATCATGCTGGGGGCATGCCATTGTTTTTCATCCAAATATAGTTTTTCATTTCAAGCTTGTGTAAACATGAAACCGAATCCACCTACTCCACAAATTGGTGACTATAATGTAAACTTCCTTAGATGAGAATCGAACAAGAGGGCCTACCTCTTAGAACGCTAATCTGCTTGATGGTAATCTCGCTTCTTCACTCCAGCTTCACTCCAGCTTCCTTTCATTTTTTTCCGCTCAAATACTTGAAACAAACACACAACGGACAACAGCAAACATGATAGCATACAATCGCATTCAATCTACTTAAAAAGTCAAGTAATCATAACCCATCAAATGTAATAGGACACTCAATGTAGGAAATAAACCATTGGTTTTATTAATAAAATTACAAAGAGAAAAACAATCAGAGCCTTGACGTTGCAGGTTCCCTTTGGCATGTTCGGGTTCCAACACCACTAGAAGCATCTCATGATTCACCCTCAACACAATGGAAGTTCAAAGCCTCTTTCCTTATGCTTCAAACCAAACACAACAAGATTATTCTCCCTTCACACACAAACTAGAAGGCTAAGGTTCTCAATATGGCTCTCAAGATTTGCAGATTATTTCAGCCCTTCCATTAGCTAGCTGATGGTGTGAAATGGGGATTTTATATAGATTTGATGGAGGGGAAATAGATCCTCTTATGGTGGGAGAGGCCTTATCCACTTTGGTTTGTTTCATATTAATAGGGGAAAGGAGCCCAAACAAACTCTCTCGGCTCTATCTTGCTCAACCATTTACCAGACTTCCATTCATGAAGCTTCTAACGCTGGAAGCTTCGACTCCATTTTTAAAAACTTGCCAAAACAAGGTCAGCATCAGTGATGAAAGGCTCACTTGTTTCATTCAGTGGTAGTCCTAGTTTTAAGCTCTGCAAATTGGTGCAGGGGAAGAACTGAGCACTAGTGCCGATCTTGAAAACTGAGCTTGAAGGAATATTCTTGTGAAATGATGGAGGAAAATGTTCTGCAGATGAAGACAAATGTAGGGACATGTTCTTCATGGCAGGGAAACATATGAGGGTCACCGTAGAGGTCCTCCAGGATCAAGGAACGAGGAGTATAGGGACAGTGACAAAATTTTGTGTAACAGTGTGATCAAGCACCTTTTTGTCAGAAATATTCACCACTACATGGCATGAAATTTATCACTCGCAGGTGCCATTACTCGGAAGCATAAATTACAATAGAGATACTAAGTCGATAACCATACGCCTATCTGCCAACATTGTGGTGTCGTGAACCACCGACTCTGGGCCACAGGGGTTCGATCCACCATTTGTAAAGAGAAGAAAAGATAGGCATCACACTAGGAGAAGGAGCATTGTTTGGAAGGTTGCGATCCCATCATTAACGGAAGCCATGTCAAGGATTTTTTATTCATGTTGTGAGTTGGACGTCGAAGCTTTAGATGGTGGAGGAGCATTAGATACTCATTGTGGAGGGTTCTCATTCATCCAATCAATTGCACCAAGAGCGTATGAAGCCATTTGTTTGATCAAACGTGGTTGGTTGTTCATCCCAGGTCGGTCACTGCTACTTGATATATCTTTTACTATTGTCTGAGGGTTTCCACGATTAAGATAAGTAGTGTTGGAGCCGTTGCATAGTTTACGCTACAGCAAAAGGAGAATAGAGCTGACACCTTAGTATGAAATGTGGATACATCGTTTTAAGGCATCATGTGATGAGTTATGATGATGAATCAAATCCTTATGTTATTTCTTTGGCGTATGCATTTGGGTATTCCAATTTATTAAGTTTTTATCCAAAAAATGAAATGAAATAAGAGCCAGGGGTTGAGAGTTTTGGAATATTTCTTTCTTATCTTGCCATATTTTCTGTCATGGAATTTTACGAAGTGGATCCATTATTAATCGTGTTTGTAAACTCCATACAGTCAACTCATTGGTTGACCACTATAATATTCACTCACATAAGTCGAAATCCATTGTATCAAGGCCAAGTAATCATATTAAGTGGAGGTTGACCACCCCAACAGCACATCTCTCTGGAGGTTGAGCATACAAATCACCCATACTCGTGCATACAGCTGAGGAAGAGGTTAGATTAGTCATGGATAAGGGTAGAGACATACGTATGTGATCATTGGCCATGGGAAGTTATAACAATTGCTGTGCATATGTCTTAGTGAAGGATCGTTTGAGTCATCATAGCCATCAGTCGGGCAGGGATGCGTTCGCAACTTGGGTCTTTGGATTTGCAGGTGAATAGGACCGAGAGAAACATTGATCTGCAGATCGAAGTCATAGACCGAGAGGCCATATTCTGAGCTAGTTCTTAACGTTGTCATCTTCTCTGTCAAAATTGCTTCCTTACATAGCTAATGTATTGCCCCATTTTGCTTGGCCTTCAAAACCTATTTGTTGCATTATTCTTTAACAATCTCCAAATAAAGAGGACTCAATTTTTCTCTTCTTTCCATACTTGTCATTATTTAAAGCCGACTTGGACGGGATTAAAAAAAGAAGAAGGAAACATTATCGTTAGAAATATCCTTTACCTTCAAATCTAATTGCAGAAATATCAAGCAAATCACTGATGGTATGAATGCTTGGGAAGCATCCAGATCAGATCCAAGTATTGTGCATCACCCTAAGTGCTGCTAATAATAACACTCAGAGTTAAAGACTATCGCGCAGAAGCCTATTGGGAGGAGTGTCCAGCATAGTACAAGGGCCTTATAGGGGTCACCAAGGCCGAGTGGCCTCCAGAGAAATGTGAACAAGTTTTCTAAGCCAATGTAAGGGTGTCATATCAAATACAGGAGGGCATTGTGTCATTTGCATTTGCAAGGTTCAGAAAAAAATAATAATAAATAAATAAATAAGGTGTTCAATTTCCTTATGGAGATTGAAGATTCAAGCCCAGTATAGAGCGATTTCTTAAAGGGGGTGTAAATCAATTTTATTGAAGAGAGTTGAGAGAGAAGGAATACTAAGTATTGAGATCTATTAATGCCAAACCATAATGGCATCATTTTATTTTTGGAAACACCACAGGAATTAACATAATAATACATCAGTTGATTCTCTAGGCTACAATACTTCTGTGGATAAAAAATGTTAACAACATACAAATCAAAAGAAAGAGAAAAACAATAGCCCTTTCTCTGGGAAAGTCCATGTTATCCTTCAACAATCAAGGGATATCCAGAAGGAAGATGTAAAAAACAAGTGTCTCTTCACACTTCGATCTGAATTGCAACAAATGAAGTCAGGCATATACCTTCACAAGTTGGAAGAATTAGATACATGTTTATCCAGGGTGGGGCAACCGTAATGGAAGAAACTCAATTGGGCCCTCAAGCCATCCATGCTTTCATTAATACAATTCAAACTCCGGGAGCATCCTTATGAAGAGGTTATCTCACATTTGCTTCTTTTCCCAGTAGGATCATAGCTTTAACATCACCACTACTGCCTTACAATAACGATATCATCAGAGAGATATTGCAGTCCATAATAGAATCCCTTCAAGGGTTGAACAACATCATACTTTCTACTTTTCAGAAGCGGTGCCGAATTTTAAAACTCACAACAGAGTTTAGCTTTGGCACCTCTATGCTGAATTTGGAATGCAACGACTTAATATTTCAGTTACTACAAATATTTTACACCAACATTACATCAGCTCATCTAGATTGTGTCAAAACAAGCATGCAAAAGATTGTGTCTTTGTTCTTAGAAGGAGATGTTGACATCTGCAAGATATTAAGATCCAAATTGCTGACCATTTGTAGGAAGGAACCAAAGGCATCACCAACTGCCTATGATCTAGTCGAGAAGTTGGTCAGGAAAAACATATAATTTCTGAGAAGGGTGTTGACTAGGAAGGAGTTGAGAAGGATTAATGGAGGAAGCAAGAAAAAAAACCTACAGTAAGTATGAACCAAGGATGAGAGGACTATGCTTTATCTGCAAGGGACCTTGGGACCTTAACCATTCATGTCCAGGCGATAGGAAGGAGGCAACAAAGACAAAATAAGAGGAGATTCCTTCAGATTATGGGGATTCTTTTGTAGCTGTGTCTATTGATTTTCAGGATGGAGAGTAGCAGTGTAATGTTATTCAGGGAGACTTGCAAGATAACAAGAATTTAGAAGTGCATGAGGGAATTCTACCTAATGGTACTGATGAGGTAGACTCTTATACAGCTAAGTCCATAGGCCTCCAAAGGGATGTCCATAAATAATATGAAGATTCAAGTATAGATAGCAGTCCACCAGTGCATCTATGTTTGACAATTGGAGAGGATGAAGAACACATTGTCTTCACAGATGGAGGAGGCCAGGGAAATTTGAACGAGGAGTGAGCAGTAGTGAACCAGCATGATGAGCATGATCATGAGGAATAGCATGACAGACATAATGTGCAAAACAAACTGTTCCCAGAGAGTCGTTAAAGGCTCAAACTAAAGCCATGGTTATTGGGCATCCAGTGCAGAGAGGTACAAAGACATTCAGCAGGGCACTGGAATCACGAGTAGAGAAATTTCAGGGAAAGATCACGCATTTCAAGACACATATTATGATGTTGAAGCAGGGAGTCTGGATAGCCCGAGACACTATCTTACATGAGAACATAAAAAATGAGGATCTCACAGGGGTATGTGCCGAGTCAAAGGCCAAGTTGTCTAGTGTAGAGGAATGTCTTAAGTCCCTCTCAAGGCAGCAGGAGGAATACAGTTGGGAGTTCCAGAGTAGCCCTCTATAGGAGTACATAGATAAAGCTTGCAACACTACCAACCCACCTTTATACATTGGGGAGAACAGGGCAAAGTTATCCAAATGAATCATGTTGGGTGACCGAGTGGAGCAGTATGAGTTGAAGAGCAGGCAACATTAGCATACTAGACTTATTCCATGTGCACGCATTCATGCATTAGATCCTTCCCACGGGATGGATTGGCGAGAGATTATGAGTTGTAACTCTATTTATGGGATGATTCCTAAGAGGATACCCATAGCTAAGGGCATATTGCAGCTTGGGCCCTTAGGCATAGGAAGTGATGGAAGGTTGAGATGGTATCACAAACCATAGGTCCAAAGACCTAGGTGGCACTAGGATCTAGGTGAATCTGTTGAGGGCAGGATTGGTCGAAGGATTTTTTGGGATCCAAGGATCAAAGGATCCATTCATGATCATTTAGCATGGAGGCATGGGATAACAAACTTGTTTGTATGGGATCTCGGTATTAGTATACATATGCTTTTGTTGTGGATAGAAGTAGATTGCTTGAGGGCAAGCAATCTTTGGGCGGGAGGATTTGTAATATTCCCTTTTTTGATATGGTCAAAGTGGACAGAACCTACCCATGATATTTACTGTGGTATTTGCCTATGGTTTCATCCCATGGTATTTGCCTTTTTTTTTAAGGAAAACAATAAAATAAGGTTTCTAGAGAGTCCATCGAGCCTATAAAAAGGGGATAGGGGCCAGACAATGGGATCATCCTCAGTCTATCTACCTAATTGTCTTTGTGTTGAGGACATGGTGTGGCTAGTTCCAGTTTGATCCCAGGGACAAAACCCCATGGGTGAGAGTTTTCTGGTGGATCCATCCAGGGTCCACGATTTTGCTTCAACTTTTTTTGTTTTCTCTTTTGATGAGCAACCCTACATGCTATTACATGGGATCTCATATTATTGTATGAGCATGTACTATTTTCTTTAGTTAATAATATAAATAAAGACTACATTTCCATATCTCGTTCTGTTCAGTGTTTTCATTGCAAGCATTTTTAACTAGATCACTAAAGTGTGCCAATTATGTTAAACATTTTAAGGTTTGGGATCTTACAGATTAAAAAATAAAATAAAAATAAAAATACTACCTTTTCAACTCATATTTTCAACTTATCTCCCTATTGTATTACTCAAATTTCAAGTGAGAGCACTCATTGCACGCAAAAAATAATTCTTCATCAAAACAGTATCCATGTTGCATACTTTCGGTGGATCATGCTACACAAAAAATGGAAAATACATGAAAAATGTGATTACAATCATGTTTTGCCATGTATTTCTCATTTTTTGTGTAGCAAGGTCCATCGAAAGTAAGCAGCATGGGTACTCCTTGGATGAGTAAATAAATTTTGCATCCAATGAGTTCTCCCACTCGAAATTTGAGTAAGCCCTTAGGGAGATAAGTTGAAAATATGAATTGAAAAAATAGTTTTTTATTTGTTTCCTCTAAAATTTGATGATGTAATCTAATATTATTTTATTATTTCCATTATTATTTTATAATATTCCTTAGGAGGTCAATTTTAGAGCTCAAAATTTCTCTAATGATATAAAGATCATGTTCCTTATCTTCATACTCTTGCAAAATCTTCTTCTGAATTTTGTTTAATATTGTGAGTCTCATTATCTCTTCTAAGGTAGTAGAGTGCTTACCTTGAAATTATTCCTTCAATTTCTTCCTCTACATTTATCTTCTCTTCCTTGTTATCTTTATTTTTTTTATGGATAGCTCGAGCATTCATGACTAAAAAATCATATTCATCATCGTTGCCTTCATATTTTACATATGGGCATCTAGAATAAAATTGACCTTCAATACCACAACTGAAATAGAGTGGAAGATTGCCTTTACCTTTGTTGGTTCCTTTTGAGATAAGTTTCACTGCATCTAGTATTTCTTTCTAATTTCATAAGGCCATGAGTAGGAATTCTTCTTGATAATCATCAGACACATCTTCATAACTATATGATGATGAGCTACTATCTTCTTTAGATTATAAACATTTATTTTTGACAGATCTTCCTTTTTATGGAATTTTCCTCTATTTCTATGTTTTTTCTCATAATCACTATCTTCTGATTTTCCATATGGAAATTTCGGATCATAATGACCTATTCTACCACATTTAAAACATTTGAATGGTAGTTTTCCTCCATATCTTCCAGATCCTCTTTTCAGCTTTCTCACGAATTACACTTCTCCTTCATATGATTTAGGGCTACATTGATCATGGTCATTATGTCCTTTTGTTTGCTTTAATGCTTTGAATGCTACTTCCTTTTGTTCGGACTTTGTTTTTCCTATTTTCATCTCATATGCAGTGAGTATTCCATGTAATTTATCCATCTTCAAGTTTTCGATATCTTTCATTTCTTCAATAGTTGAAACCTTTGGATTGAAACTCAATGGAGGAGATCTCGAGACTTTCTAAATAATTATTGGTTATTTAATGTTTTCACCCAATCCTTTAATAGTGTTCACAACTTCATTTAATTGAAGGAAAAAATTGTCTTCTTCTTCATTCTTTTTTAAGCTTTCATATTATATTATATGAGTTTGAACTTTAGCCCTTTTTACCTCAACATTTCCTTCAGAGATGCTTTGGATCATATCCCAAACTTCTTTAGAAGAGTCATA
>Ga0068628_1000145_pt1 | contig 18538 bp, 19 predicted proteins | sample InSIn2gowninarea_FD_77431 | JGI IMG/M metagenome (GOLD analysis project Ga0068628, IMG submission 77431) | Clean room microbial communities from NASA Spacecraft Assembly Facility at Jet Propulsion Laboratory, Pasadena, California, USA -... ... | reverse complement strand
AGTTTACAATCAATTGTGGCACAAACTTATTGATGTAAAATCGTGGTTAACCCCAATGTACTAATATCTTTGCAACATGATGAAACGATTACTGGGCCTTTTGATTTGTTTTTCAATGTTTTTCCTGGTTTCTGCACAAAATGGTGACGCCGTCACCGGCAAAATTACCAATCTAGACGGGCAACCTGTAGCCAGGGCAGTTTTGACAGTTCTCAATACAAATATTGAAGTAGTTACAGATTCTGCCGGCGACTTTCGTTTCTCGGGCCTCGGTGCCGGCCGTTACGTATTGAGAATAAACGCAAATGGTTACGCACTTGTTAACAAGGACTTCCAGGTAGGTATCGGGAACGAAGTTAAGCTGGAGATAAAATTGTCCGACGCGTCGGATCAGCTTGACCAGGTGGTTGTTACCGCGGAAAAACATTGAAAAACAATCAAAAGGCCCAGTAATCGTTTCATCATGTTGCAAAGATATTAGTACATTGGGGTTAACCACGATTTTACATCAATAAGTTTGTGCCACAATTGATTGTAAACTATTAACTTGACATTGGTATTCGGGACCCGCCGCCAATTTACAAGAATTTTGAACTGGCCACTTTATTTTCGGCGGGATTTCCATACCTTTGCAAACTCTTTAAAAGGAAGCTCATGAGCAACCGCCGGAACTATGATATAGCATTTGTGGGTTTGAAACCGGGTATTCATGAGTTTGAATACGGGATTAGTGACAAGTTCTTTGCAGACTACCAGGAACAGGAGTTCAGAAACTGCGTTGCCCAGGTGAAATTAACCCTGGATAAGAAAAACGGGTTTATGCTGCTGAAATTTGAGGTTGGCGGAAAACTCGAGGTCACTTGTGACCGGTGTGGTAACGATTTGCCTTTGGAGCTTTGGGATGAGTTCAATATCGTCGTAAAAATGGTTGACGATCCCGATGTAATGAATGACCAGGAAGAAGATCCTGATGTGCACTATATTTCGAAAAATGAAAGCCACCTGCGCATCGGCGATCTGATCTATGAATTTATAAACCTGGCAATTCCCATGCAGCGCATGTGTTTGCCGGAAGAGATGGGAGGACCACATTGCAATAAAGAGGTTCTTGCCATGTTAAAGAAACTGGACGCCGAAAATAACAAACCTGAAAACCCATTGTGGAGAGGGCTTGAGCAGTTTAAGGGTCTTGAGTAAACAGATTAAATAATATAGACATAAATTTTGAATTATGCCTAATCCCAAAAGACGGCACTCCCAACAAAGAAGTGCTAAAAGAAGAACTCACTACAAAGCTGAGAAGGTAACATTAAGCAAAGACAGTACAACAGGAGAAATCCATGTTCGTCACCGTGCACATGTAAGCGAAGGTAAATTGTACTACAGAGGAAAGGTGGTTGCCGAGAAATCTCCCGTCAACTAAGCTTTCTTACAATTTAAATAGTAGCTTGCCGGAGATGAATATCGGGCTAGATATGATGGGCGGAGACTTTGCACCCCTTGAAGCGGTGAAAAGTGTTCAACTATATTTATCTCAACCCGGTTCTCCGGCAACTTTATTTTTGATTGGTGATGAGGCTCGCCTCCAACCATTGCTGAGCGAGTATAATATCAACTCTCCCCAGGTTCGTGTAATTCATGCCCCCCAGGTGATCGGAATGCATGAGCATCCTACAAAAGCACTCAAGGAAAAACAGCAGTCCTCTATAGCTATTGGCTTTCATTTGCTGGCGAAAGGGTCAACAGACGCATTTATCAGTGCAGGTAATACCGGTGCGATGCTCGTTGGTGCGCTTTACAGCATAAAGGCTATCCCGGGTGTGCTTCGTCCCACCATCTCTTCCATGATCCCGAAGGATAATGGCGGTGCCGGCATCCTGGTTGACGTTGGTCTTAACGCCGATTGCAAACCCGAACAGCTTAACCAGTTCGCTATTCTGGGTTCACTTTATTCTCAACATATTCTTGGAACCAATAACCCCCGTGTTGCTTTATTAAACGTTGGTGAGGAAGAGGGAAAAGGAAACATTCTCGCCCAGGCGACTTATCCCCTGCTGAAGGCAAACAACAAGATCAATTTTACGGGCAACATCGAAGGCAGGGATGTGTTTCTTGACAAGGCCGATGTAATGGTATGCGAAGGATTTACCGGCAATGTCATTTTAAAACTGGCCGAATCCATATATGATATCACCAGGCAGAAAAACATCGATCACGAATTCCTGGACCGTTTCAATTTCGAAAATTATGGCGGTACTCCGGTACTTGGGGTTGCCAAACCAGTTATTATCGGCCATGGGATATCCCATGCTAAGGCTTTCAGCAACATGATCCGGCTCGCTCAAAAGATGATTGAAATAGATCTCACTGGAAAAATGAAAGAAAGCTTCCTCTCAGCTGAATCAACTTTTCCTTCTGCGTGATTACAATCTTACCGGCCATCACTACATTTAAGCAATGAAACAACTGGCTGGTTATATTCTCGATTATACACGGGAACTCAACAAAACAGGCTTGTTGCTCATCTCCCTGCTCACCGCAGTGTTTATTTATCTTAACTACCATTTCCAGATAGAGGTTCATTTGCTGCGCGTACAGGATCCTGTCCTGCGTTTTACCGGGTTCCTCATCTTATATTTTTTGTTATTCGGTGGCAGCTACCTCATTCTCTACCTGACCGGGGAATCACTATCTGCTTCACCCTTACTCCTGGCTCTTTTGGTACTTGCTCCTGTTATGTTCGCCTGGCGCATGTCATCGCGGCTGATCACTTCTCCCCTCACCAACTTTTTATCTGCACCATGGAACAAATTCTGGGCAATTATATTGAATGCACCCCTTAAATGCGTCATTCTGCTCATGGTGGTCTTCGTGGTCAGGAAGGCGGGTGCATACGGGCAGTCAATAACCGGCTTAGGGAAGGGAAACATTTCGTTACGTCCGTTTTTTATACTCCTGCTTTTATTTATCCCTGTCATGGTAATTGCTGCTTTCCAGCCTGACTTCGGCATAACCTATCCCCGGGCTTCAAAGGTGGACTTTATTGCGGATCACAGCTCACAGCCATGGTTAACCGTTTTGCTTTTTGAGATTTCATATGCGTTTGACTTCATAACGGCTGAAGTTTTTTTCAGGGGCTTTCTTGTATTGGCTTTTTTACGTTTCGCAGGCCCTTCCGCGATACTCCCGATGGCTGCTTTCTACTGCGCGATACATTTCGGTAAACCACTGCTGGAATGTATAAGCTCTTTTGTAGGGGCAATCATGCTCGGGGTGATCAGCTACCGGACCGGATCGGTACGGGGTGGTTTGCTGCTTCATCTCGGGATAGGCATGTTTATGGAGGTCGCCGGTTTTGTATTACGTTAGCGTCTACGTTGAACGCCTGACCGAAGCCTCGGCTAAACAATAACTAAAAAGCTTCCGGGGACCGGAAGCTAATCAGATAAAAACTACAAACTCATAAGCCGGATTTTGTTTCTAAACTATCATTTATCTGGCCCTGCCATTACTGACAGGATCTTTCTGCCTACCCACCCAACCGCCCCGTACGTACGGGATCGTGCGGGCCGCACTCAAGGCTGGTATACATGGCATTTCAGCGTGCAAGGTTTACCCATCCCGTAAGTTACCATACGGGATCGTGAGCTCTTACCTCACATTTTCACCCTTACCATTTGCATGGCGGTCATTTTCTGTGGCACTGTCTGTTTCCGTTTTACGGAACCCGGCTCTTAACCGGTACACTGCCCTATGCTGTCCGGACTTTCCTCCCCCCTGTTACGGAGAGCGATAGCTCGGTTTGTAGTTTTTAAATCAGTACTGAAATGTTATCTCGGTTGCTCCATACCCATATTTCGGATGATAACGGTTAGTGAAAAACTTCACTTCTTTTTTCAGCCGCAGGATCTCGTGTATCTCATCACGAAGCTTGCCGCTACCCACTCCGTGAATCGCAATCATCTCCCGCTGATGGTGCATGATAGCAAGATCCAGGTATTTTTCAAAATGACTTAGCTGCAGCGTCAGCATCTCGAAATTGTTCATCGTATCCGAATCAGGATGCAGCTTTTCGATGTGAAGATCCACTTCATACTTTGCCGGCTCCAGGTGTTGTTTCACCTTGCCGGCATCATACACCTTGTAGCCCGAGGTCTTTAATTTGTCGAGGTCCAGGCTTTCGGTATACACGCGTCCCGGGTATTCATCAAACAATTTATAACTGAAAGTCGCTTCACCCTTTTGCTTCAGTTCTTCTATCCGCATGAACAATTGTTTGGGCTTCAGTCTCAGTGAAGCCTCAAAATGTTCTGCCTTGTTTTTGTCCTCAGGAAATAGTTCGAAGTCGAAGTGAAACGTCGGGCTGTCATTTAGATTATCAAAGGGAACATCATGAAGATAAAAATCTTCAAATGCATGGATCTGGTTCTTCAGTTCAAAATCGGGCTTACCAAAATAGTTGATCCCATATGAAAACTTATAAACGCCATGGGTACGGTTTACCAGGTGAACCTTCAGCTCGTCAACCACATCATCTCCAAAATCATCCGAACTGATCACGGGTATGAAAGTTATCCATACACCATCGACCTTTTTTTCGGTTATCTTCTTTTTCTCTATCGGAACCTGGTCAATGAACTTTTTCTCTTTTTTTTCAGGCACCATTTTTTGTTCCATAAACCTCCTGAAGTAAGGAAAATCCAGCTGATCAGTATGAGCCGGAAATCTTACGCCACGCACATCAACCATCACCATCTTGTCGTTGATTATACCCGTCACTTCGCCCTCTTCATTGCTATGAAGCACTGTTACCTTGTCACCAATTTGAAATTTCACTGTTATGTTTGTTTTATCTTCTTTCGACAGCTTTAAAGGGCCGTTATTTAACTGCAAAGATACGACAGGATTTATCAGCAGGGGCTAATAGAGATGGCCAGCCAATTTGCTTTTCCGGTATCCGTAAAGAAAATAGATCGTCAGGCCAAGGGCCATCCAGATAAAAAAGTAGACCCAGGAAGTGGCTGGAATTTCAATTAGCAGGTATGCACAGGAAAGCACACCAAGAACGGGTATAAGTGAAAAGTTTTTGAGAAAAGAGAGCACCGCCATCACGATGGCCAGCACCACGTATACAAGAAACAGAATTTCCTGGAGACTATCACTTCCCAGCTTTTCAATGGCCCCCTGGATCCTCCCGCGGGACAACACCAGGAAAATGGCACATAATACAGGTACTATAATTTTACCGTTTACATATGGAAGCCTGAACGACCGCTGATCCCCTCCACCCAGTCGTGGCAGCATAAGAACACCAGCCGAAACAAGAACAAAGGCGAACAATGTCCCGATACTGGTGAGATCAGACATCAGGCTGCTCTGCATGAACAGGGATGGAACCGCCACGATAACACCGGTGACTATAGTTGAAAAATAGGGAGTATGATATTTTTTGTGAACCCTTGAAAAAGCCTTTGGCAGCAAACCATCACGACTCATGCTCATCCAGATCCTGGGCTGTCCCAATTGAAACACAAGAAGCACACTGGTCGTGGCAACAACCGCACTTATCGAAACAAGATAGCCGATCCACTCTTTGCCAACACGCTCAAATACGAAGGCGAGAGGATCTGTAACATTCAATTCAGAAAAGTTGACCATGCCTGTGAGCACGAGGGCAATGAGTATATAAAGCACGGTACAGATCAGCAACGAGTAGATCATCCCCCTCGGTAGATCTCGTTGCGGATTTTTACATTCTTCGGCAGTTGTGGATATGGCGTCAAAACCAATGTAAGCATAGAAAACTGCCGAAACTCCTTTCAGCACTCCTTCGATGCCATTGGGCATAAAGGGGCTCCAGTTGTGCGGGTTCACTGAAAACGCACCAAGGATAATCACAAAAATGATGACGGCAATTTTAAAAACTACCATGGCGTTGGTACTTTTTTTACTTTCCCTGATGCCCACATAAGTTATACAGGTGATGAGGCAAACTATCAAAAAAGCCGGCAAATTGATAAAGATCCTGCTTCCATTCACCACGGGTGCCTGTTCCCAGGCATTTCGTGCGAATTGCAACGATGGTGTCAGTGTTTCTCCTTTATCCAGCGCCGCCTGTGAAAGATTGTAGGCAGCATTTGCAGTACCCGGATCTACAGTTAGCCAGGCGGGGAGGGTGATATCAAAGTTTGGAAAACCGTTTGCCTGGAACCACCTAGTGGCCCCCTCAAGGAGGTTATTGAAGTACCCGCTCCAGGAAATGGCAACAACTATGTTTCCTATAGCATATTCGAGTATCAGCGCCCACCCGATTATCCAGGCGATCAATTCCCCGAACGATACATACGCGTATGTATATGCGCTCCCGGCAATGGGTACGCGACTCGCAAACTCTGCATAACACAGCGCCGCAAAACCACAGGTTATTGCGGTAATAACAAAGAGCAGAGAGATGCCAGGGCCGCCGTTAAAGGCCGCTGACCCGATCGTCGAAAATACTCCTGCACCAACAACCGCCGCTATCCCCATAAATGTCAGATCGCGGACATTCAGAATTTTTTTAAGCCCGCTGACCCCGCCATGTCCATCGTTTATTCCTTCTTCAGCTTCTTTGACGATCTTATCTATAGATTTTTTCCGGAATAAAGATGTTGACATTGCGGCTGTTTTGTTTGACGGTTAATTTATGGAATATAATTTGTCAGTAATCTCTTTTGATCAGGTATTGAGCAAGTGCCTTTAAGGGTTCTTTGCGGGAGGATAGGACGGCGATATCTTCAAGATGTTTATAGGCGGTAGCAATATACTGTTCCTTAAGGCTGGATGCCCACGTGTACACCCCCGCATTGCGGAAGATCTGCTGAACCCTCGCAACTTTATCAGGGACATCCGATTTCATGAGGTACTGTAATTCCTTTTTGTCTTCCGGTCCTGCACTTTCCATCGCCTTGATCAGTAAAAACGTTTTTTTGTTTGCAAGTATATCACCGCCAACCTGTTTCCCAACTTTGCCGGGATCGCCAAAAGCGTCGAGGTAATCATCCTGTATCTGGAAGGCAATACCAAGATTTTTGCCGAATTCGTAAAGGTGTTGCTGATTTGCTTCCCCCGCCCCTCCGAGTATAGCTCCCATCTGTAGTCCTCCCGCAATCAGGACAGAAGTTTTTAGAGCTATCATTTCGATGTAAGCAGCCAGGTCAACACTTTCGACGGTTTCATAATCCATATCGAGCTGCTGGCCTTCGCAAACCTGCCGCGCTGTTTTATTGAACAACCGGAGTATGGGGTTCAGAAACCGGCCCTGGATCTTATTGAGGTAATCATAGGCAACAACCAACATCACATCACCCGCCAGTAAAGCCGTCGGGAAATTATATTTTTCATGAAGTGTGGGCATACCACGCCGAAGCGGGGCTTTATCCATGATATCATCATGCACCAGCGAAAAGTTATGAAACAGCTCGATCGCCGTCGCCACCTCATACGCATCCGGAACGATGTCACCAAACAATTCATTACCCATCAGGCACATTGCCGGCCTGATGCGCTTGCCGCTGACACTGAGGAAATATTCATTTGGTTCGTACAGGGATGCCGGCGAGGTAGGAAAATGCCTGACATTGAACTTCTTTGAAAAAATCTCCGACAACTCTTGAAATGAATGCATAGGCAAAAATACAGGTCAACACCGACAGGTCAAAAGATCAATCGGTAATCGAGGTAGCAATTTTTTGTTTGGATGAGATTATGATTTCGGTCCTTTAGACTTTGGCGTTGTTCCTTTTGTTTTATGTTTCGCCGCTTTTGGCTTTCCGGCATCTTTGTCTGCTTTGTGCTTACCTGATTTATTTTTCTTTGGTTTTCCTTTTGATGATTTGCCCCCGTTGTGACCATATTTACTTTTGCCGGAATCAAATTGCTCTTTCGGCGGCCTGGGTCCGCGCATACCGCTTCCTCCATGCGCGCGCTCATCCCGGGTAACTTCCTTGCTGCCGCCGGTTTCGGCTGCCGGGTGACCAGCAGTTGCCGGCACGTGCCCACCGGTTTTAGATGCCATATTTTCTTCAGGAACCGCATTGCGGTTTTCGGGTATCCATACTTCAATCTCGGACTTAATTTCTTCAGTTTTTTCCGCTGCAACCGGCCTTGGCGATGATTGTGCTTCTTTCGGAATATTGTCCTTTTGCCGGGGTTTCATAGCGCCTCTTTTCTTCCCTTCACCGCGTTTTCCGGCATATCTTTCGGTGTCGGACAACCGCTCTTCCCTGTTAGCGCGTTCAACATGATCACCGTCGGTGGCACCGGCTTCCGGTTGCCCGGCAGGTTTCTTCACACCACCTGATCCGCTCTGTGCGAGTACCCATTCGTAATCAAGCTGTCTCTTGGTGAGATTTGCGGCCACGATCTTGATTGTCACTTTATCACCCATCCTGAATTTACGTCCTGATCTGAGGCCGACCAGGCTGTATTCGCCTTCTATGACGCGAAAATCATCATAGTCCTGTAAACTTGTAATACTCACAAGCCCTTCACATTTATGTTGCACTGTTTCAACCCAGAATCCAAAAGTAGAAACTCCGCTGATTACACCTTCGAACTCCTCTCCGAGGTAATCCTGCATGTACTCCACCTGCTTATATTTATTGGCTGCGCGTTCTGCTTCCATCGCAGATCTTTCCTTATCACTGCAATGTTTACATTTCTGTTCCAGTTTCTTGTCAACCTGTGCGTCTTTGTCCAGTATATCCTGCAGTATACGATGGACAAGGATATCCGGGTATCGCCTGATCGGAGAAGTAAAGTGGCAGTAGTGTTCAAAGCCAAGGCCGTAGTGACCTATATTTTCGGTTGTATAAATTGCTTTGGCCATGGTCCGTATGCCTAGCTGCTCCAGGACATGTTGTTCCGGTCTCCCCTTGACATCGTCCAGCATCTGGTTAAACGATTTAGAGATCCCTTCCGGTGAAGAGGTATCAAAGGTGTGACCATATTTTTTTGCGAAAGTGATAAATGGTGTCAGCTTCACTTCATCCGGTGTGTCATGAACGCGGTAGGGAAAAGGAAGTTCCTGTTTGTCGATCTTCACTTTACCTGCTACCTCTGCCACTGCCCTGTTCGCAAGGAGCATAAATTCCTCGATGAGCTGATGTGCCTCTTTGCTCTCCTTTACAACTATTCCAATGGGTTTACCTTTTTCATCGAGTTTGAAGCGGACTTCCTGTGATGAAAAATTGATGGCTCCTTTTTTAAAACGTCTTTTACGGTATTGCTGGGCGAGGCCATTCAGCAAAAGGATCTGGTCCTTATATGGACCATCTTCCTGTTCAATTATTTCCTGTGCCTCTTCGTAAGTATAACGGTGATCCGAATGTATAACGGTGCGGCCAAACCATTGCGATTTTATTTCCCCTTCCTGCGTGATCTCGAAGACGGCAGAAAAAGTAAACTTGTCTTCCTTAGGTCGAAGTGAACATAGCTCGTTTGATATACGCTCGGGTAGCATTGGTGATACACGGTCCGGAAGGTAAACCGAAGTTGCCCGATCATAGGCTTCCCTGTCGAGTTCTGTATCCGGTTCAACATAAAAACTGACATCGGCTATATGAACGCCGATTTCATAATTACCACTCTTCAGTACCTGGAAAGAAATTGCGTCATCGAAATCCCTGGCATCGACCGGGTCGATGGTAAACGTAAGAATGTTCCTGAAGTCCCGTCTTTTCTTAATTTCGCTTGCCGGCAGTACATCCGGGATACGCTCACTTTCTTCAATCACACTGTCAGGAAACATCAGCGGAAATCCATTTTCCATAAGGATCTCTTTCATCGCCTGATCATTCACATCTGAAGCGTCCATTACCTGGATCACCTCTCCCACTGGTTTTTTGTTTTTTTTCCCACTCAACGATTCTCACTATTGCCTGGTCGCCGTTTGCTGCGTTATTAAGTTTGTTTAAGGGGATATAAATATCGGGTACGGGCTTATCAGAGTTAACGATAAAAAAAGCAAAATTTTTGCTGACGTCCACGCGACCCATGAACTCCATTTGTTTTCGTTTAACCACCTCCGTTATCTCACCCTGCTTGCGGCCCGACCTGGAATGATCCCCTCTTACTTTTACTCTTACAATGTCGCCATGCATCGCGGTATTGAAATCGGTTGGCCGGACCAGGATATCTTCCGGGTTATTCTCGACAATAACGAATCCCATCCCTGACCTGGTAATATCAAGAACACCTTTTAAAGTGTCGGAATGTGACGATTTTTTATTCTTGTTTTTTGATTGTTTTCTGTTCATTAATTTTTGTTGTTTTTGGTATCAAAACCTTCAATGAATGTAGTGATAATATTATTAAAGCGTGGGCCATCTTCAAAAAGGAAATGGCTTTGGATCGGGATCACATAAAAGGGTAATTCGCTTAGGTGCTCCCTGTATTTTATCAGCCTGACCGCATCTTTTTCAGTAGTGATAATAATTTTGTGCCGCGCAGTCATCCCATGGTAACGTTGCACAATTTCCTTCCAGTCATCCGTACTGAAAATGTGATGATCGCTGTAAAGTAACTCATAATAAGTGGCGGCCTTTTCACCCAGGTATTTTTTTAAAGGGGCCGGGTTTGCAATCCCGGATATGAGAAGGACCTCTGCCGTCCCATCGAAATTGACCGGTTCCCGGGTGAGGATATGGTAAGGTAAGCCATAGATAATATCAGTGAAAAAAACCTCCTGGCCCGGGCGCGGCGAGATCTCACTGATAATGGATGCCTGTTCCTGCCGGCTCAGATCCGGCCTGCATTTGGTGACAACAATAAGATCTGCCCGTTTATAACTCCGGCGTTCGTCACGGAGGTTGCCCGTGGGCAAAAACCAGTCCCTGGTGAAAAGGTGGCTAAAATCCGTCAGCAGTATGTTTAGTCCCGCCTTAACAGCTCTATGCTGGAATGCATCATCGAGGATTATTACACCTGTGTCAGGCCGGTCGTGGAGTATCTGCGGCACAGCCACTAATCGTTCTTCTCCTACCGCGACTGCTATTTCCGGGAACTTCAGATAAAATTGCATCGGTTCATCACCAATCTCAAGGGCAGTGGAGTTTTTATTGGCCATTGCATAACCTTTGGTTCTTCTTTTATAACCCCTGCTCAGGATCGCAGGGGGAACCTTTGTGATCACCAATCTTACCAGGTATTCAACCATCGGGGATTTTCCGGTTCCCCCGGCAGAAAGATTCCCGACACAGATCAATGGCTTGTTAAAGGTTGTTGAACGCAAAATATTGTTGTCGTACATCCTGTTCCTGAGCCAGACAATAAAACCGTAGATGAGAGAGAAAGGAAATAATAAGGTCCGAAGCGGTTTAAACAGTGGCGCATTAAAATTCATACAGGCGACTCGGAGTTATACAATAGTCTAAAGGTACATCAAATTCATTGATGTCACTGACCGGCTCCACAGCGGCAAAAAAGCTGAAGCCTATCCTGACTATATCTTTCCGGCACCTGATGAGATACCTGTCGTAATAACCTTTACCGTAACCGACCCGGAATCCATTGTTATCAAAGGCAAGTAATGGAACAAAAACCAGGTCAATTAAAGCAGGGGCAACAATGGCGTTGCCGATAGGTTCAAGTATATCATATTTATTTTTTGCAAAAAGACCCTGCTCTTCCAGAAGATGCGCCTCCATTCCAACTACATCCGGATCCGTTTTTGGCCACGCTATTTTCGCAAGCGGAAACCTGCTGAGGATTACCTGTTCACACACGGCTACATTAAATTCCTTTCGACTGACTAAGGGATAATACGACAACAAAAATTTCACTTCAGGCAATGAAAGGGTTTCGAGATGCGATTTGATCTGTCTCGTAAATTCTTCGATCTGATCATCTTCAAGATCAAGTCTCTTTTTCAGATAATCCCGCCGTAATTCTGATTTTAACATAACAGTGTTTCAAGTTTCTCCCTTAGAACTTTTGCCTGGGCGGATATAAACTCAGGATTGGCATTTGCGGTAAACGGTACAGATCCCAGCCGTGGTAAGTTGGTCCACCCGGCGATCTCGTTTTCATAGTCGAGATACTGATCATTAAAAACCCATCCGAGGACCGGTAGTTTTTTTTCTTTCGCCAGATGTGCAGTGAGCAGTGAATGATTGATACTTCCTAAATAGTTTCTGCTGACCAGGATTACTTTGGCCCCCAGATGCTGAACGAGATCAGCTATAAATTCTTTATCGTTTAAAGGTACCATCAGACCTCCGGCACCTTCGACAATTAAGTTACATTTTATTTCCGGTACAGCATTACAAATCTTTTGAATTGATATGTTGATTCCTTCCTCTCTTGCAGCTATATGTGGTGATGCCGGCTTGCGCAGCCGGTAAAGCTCGGGATGCACCCGCGTGTTGCCGTTACGAATATGGTTTTTTATCCATTCACTATCAGTTTCGGTTTCAAGGCCTGCCTGAACAGGCTTCCAGTAATCAGCTTCAAGCGCTTCAGCAAGGATAGCTGAAATAATTGTTTTCCCTATTCCGGTTCCTATTCCGGTTACAAAAAAGATTGCCATACGATTTGATTACTTAACCAGCGAACTGCGTGGATCACTTTACTACGAACTGCGTGGATCTGCCCTGCTGATTGTTGTCAGGCCACCCTATTTACAAAAATACTGAAGATAGTGGTGCCGTATTTCCTGGCTGTTGAAAACTGGGGCGCCTTTTCATAATCATTCCGCGGTGTGTGTTCCAACACAAACCAACCGCCGGCATTCAATAATTTTTTTTCAAAAACAATAACCGGGAGATTGTCAATGGTTGCGAGTGCATATGGAGGGCCGGCGAATATAAAGTCGTATTTGTCTGTACATTGTTCCAGGAACCGAAACACATCCATCCTGACAACATTGATCTGCGGAAGCGATAATTGAACAGCTGTCTTCCGGATGAACTCAAACATAGCCTGGTCTTTCTCAACGGTTGTTATATCCTTACAACCCCTTGATGCCATCTCATAACTGATGCTCCCTGTACCTCCGAAAATGTCAAGAACCTTCAGTGACGAAATGTCCAGGTTGTTTTCAATAACATTAAATAATCCCTCCTTAGCCACGTCGGTCGTGGGCCTGGTATGCGGCATATTGCCCGGTGGATTAATTTTCCTTCCACCTATATCTCCTCCAATTATACGCATAATGCCATCCGGACAAGGGGTGAAAAATAATGAGATGGAAATTGTTTCAATATTCCTGCCGGATCGATTGCTGCCGGTAAGGGATCCCACACCAGGTACTGAAAGTATTTATTCAGTTCAGTGTAAAGTATAGAGTCTTCATCTATAAGGCCTGAAATTTTTAGCACCACATCCTCCTGTCTCACCTCATGAGCTTTTAACACAGTGAGCAGGTAATAACTTACATCTTCCGGGGTCTGGTAGTTAAAGCTCTGCATGATGAGCAATTCTCCATCCCTGAATGCACCCACAATAAACTTGTCTGCATAAAACATTACGCGTATCCTGGCAAGGTCAGCTGGTGAATCTTTTTCCACCTGGAAAAAGGAAAGCTGCAGCGTATAATAATGCCAGTAGCTGGATGAAGTAAATTTTTGCTGAAACAGCCTGTGAATATCAGGTGGTATACGATAGACATTATAGACAGGAAGAACATCAACCTTTTCGCTCATCACCAATCCTTTTTCTGCATCCCCGAACATAAGGTCGAGTACTGACCGGTTGAGATCTGCCTGGAAATAATTTTCGGGTACCAGTGTGCTATCAGGATAATGGTAAACCATTACAACTCTCGCGACACGATTATTCAGCATAAGATCGTCCCTGAGCAATTCTTCCATTATGGTCATGGAATTTTTGTCAACAGTATCCTCAATATTGTAATGTCTTACTCCAAGTAATTTCTGTTTAGCCTGGTTGTACCAGACGCAGCCCAGAAAATTTGCAGATACCTCGAGCAGCATTATGCTCTGTTCCCACTCAGCCGGATTTATATTAAGCGCGGTAATATCAAATGATGGTCTAATCATATCAGGATGCAATTTTACCAAGATTATCCGGATTTAATACACCCGGTTCAGACTTATCCCAACGCGACCCTGAAATTGAGGTATTGGAGGCTGTAGCTTTAATATAGATATAACCGAACTTTTGATGTACGGAAATTTATGATAGATATCGTCCAGGATAAGCTTACCGACTTTTTCAAGCAATGGGGTTGGCTCTTTCATTCTTTCCTTAACGATGTTCAGTAGTTCAACATAACTGATGGTATCATCCAACGTATCAAAGTTCTTCCCGGCAGCTTCATATTGAACTTTGAGGTTAATCTCGAAATCACCACCTACCAGGGGCTCTCCACTGTATAAGCCATGATACGCATGCAGCTTGACCTGGTCGAGTATGATTGTTACCATTGAAGATATCGGTTTATAACATCAATAGGAATCGGCACTTACATCATGCCCCTTTGCAGAGAGATACCTTTCGGCATCTAACGCCGCCATACAACCGCTTCCTGCAGCAGTAACCGCCTGGCGATAAATTTTGTCCTGTACGTCACCTGATGCAAACACTCCGTCGATATTTGTTTTCGTGGTACCAGGGATGGTTTTTATATAACCCGCTTCATCCATTTCGAGCCACTCTTTAAAAATTGCTGAATTTGGCTGATGGCCAATGGCAACAAAGAAACCGCTGACCGGGATTACCTGGCTCTCACCTGTTTTAGTGTTCTTCAACTTAACTTTTTCAACTTTCGTTTCGCCGATTACTTCTTCGGTTTCCGAGTTCCAGTAGATCTTGATGTTTGGTGTTTTGAGTACACGGTCCTGCATAATTTTAGAGGCGCGCATTTCGCCACGTCGAACAACCATATGAACGGTACTGCAAAGTTTTGACAGGTACAATGCTTCTTCAGCCGCAGTATCACCTGCTCCAACTATCGCTACCTCTTTTCCGCGAAAGAAAAATCCATCACAAACGGCACAGGCACTTACACCAAACCCATTCAGTCTTTCTTCACTTTCGAGTCCAAGCCATTTAGCAGAGGCACCGGTTGCGATAATGACCGATTCAGCTTCCAGTTCCTTCTCCTCATCTATCCAGACTTTAAAAGGAGATTTGGAGAAATCAACTTTGGTGGCTAAGCCGAAACGAACGTCAGCTCCCATCCGCTGCGCCTGTTTTTCGAAATCTATCATCATCTCAGGTCCCTGGACGCCATCCTTATAACCGGGGTAATTTTCTACCTCGGTAGTTATTGTTAACTGCCCACCGGGCTGAATTCCCTGGTAGAGTACAGGTTTCATATTCGCCCTTGCGGCATAGATTGCCGCAGTATAACCGGCCGGACCGGACCCGATAATCAGACACTCTATTTTCTCTATATCTGAAGTTTTCATATCCTGACTAAAATTTATGCATGCTAATAAAAGTTGGCAAAGTTACGCTATTTCATCCTCGCCACGAAAGGATACGCAAGTTACCGAATGCGGCTTAGTTCTGCGCAGGAGGAAAGCGTGTGGGAATAACTTGTTTACTTCGGTATTTTGATCGAAATATACTGAACCGAATATCCACCAAAATACCCCAGCGCACCGCCATCAACGTTTGTTACTACCCTGGTCGGCGAGGAAAACGGGTTACCGATACTCGAATAGCTGTATTCGATGGTCCGCCAGAAATCGAAGGTTGCGCGATCGATGTTGGTCATCTTAACAACTATAGAATCGCCGCGGTCGAAGAAGGAATACTGTTCGAAATCTATTTCTTCATTCCGGTTCACGCCCTGTTCTATCTGGACCTTATAGCTTTTGCCGTCAACGATATTATCATCAAAGACAGAATTGAGCCCCGGAAAAAATGGTCCGCCGTTAGTAGAGGTGAAAAACCTGATATAGTTACCTAAACCGGGAGGATCGGTAGTTTGTCCGTAAAGGATCACCTTAGAGGTATCATCTTGCTGTTTTACGGTTTCCCAGCTAAGTGAGTCAATCTTTTTTGTCAGGAATGGAATGGTGGTGGTGGCCTTGTACTCCTTTCCGCCTACTTTGATGTTCATGGAATATCCCTTCCCCTGTTCTCCCCTGAACAATGTAGCTACCTGGGCGGAATCAACCGTATAATAGGAAAGCTTATATGTGCCGGATAGCGGTACCTCGTATTCCTTGAGACGGTGAGTTTTAGAGCCGTTTGACATGGTGATTTCGGCACCATGAACAAAAGAATTAACAAGCATATCCAGTGAGATCTCGCTGAAAAAGCCAAAACTGTTTGAAAGCAAAACCGTCGGATATTTCCCATCCTCGATGGTCGCTTCCACCACCAGTTCCGGCGTAGATTCATTCGGAACAAAATCTATCGGTTTCTCGCAGGAATGAAATAACAGCATGACCGAGGCGGCAACAACGGGATAAAGCAAAAACTTTTTCAGATCAGCGTTTGTCAATCTTCCAATATTTTGGGACGAGGTCGTTAAACCAAAAGTAGTGCAGATAGTTCACAAAAAAACCCCGCAGGTGCGGGGTTCACTTTGAAATTTTATACTTTACTACCCTAAATAAGCTTTTAATGCGTTGCTGTAACGAGCCTTTTGAAGACGCTTGATAGCTCTTTCCTTGATCTGGCGTATACGCTCTTTGGTTAAGTCGTATTTCTGACCAATTTGCTCAATGGTTACACCATTTTCACCATCTAAACCGAAATAGGCGTTCACGATTTCTGCTTCCCTTGGGCTAAGTGACTTAAGCACCCGGCGGATCTCATTACGGAGCGAATCCTTCATAACATCGTCATCAGTATCATCACCACCTTCGAGGAGATCTCCCATGGCAACATCTTCGGCTTCGTGCACAGGTGCGTCAAGTGAAGTATGCCTGGTATTGCTCTGGAAAATGTTGTTGATCTCTGTTTCACTCATTTCGAGTAATTCAGCCAGTTCCTCTGTGCTTGGCTCCCTTTCATGCTCCTGCTCGAAAGCCATATAAGCCTTGTTCGCCTTATTATATGTACCAATCTTATTCTGGGGAAGACGAACCAGTCTGCCTTGCTCGGCCAAAGCCTGAAGGATAGACTGACGGATCCACCATACAGCATAAGAAATGAATTTAAAACCTTTGGTTTCATCGAAACGCTGGGCAGCCTTGATCAGACCCAGGTTACCTTCGTTGATCAGGTCACTCAGGGAAAGCCCCTGGTGTTGATATTGTTTAGCTACAGAAACCACGAAACGTAAATTCGCCTGTACTAACTTATCCAAAGCCTTTTGGTCCCCCATCTTGATACGCTGGGCAAGAACAGTTTCCTCTTCGGGAGTGATCATCGGGATCTTTGATATTTCCTGGAGGTACTTTTCTACTGCCTGCGAATCGCGATTTGTTATCTGCGTAGCTATTTTGAGCTGTCTCATATCTTAAATAAATAAATTGACTAATCCGGATTTAGGGGGTACGGGATCAACAATTATCAGACACAATAAGTTCTATGGACGTTGTAAAAAGGGTAAGTTAAAACTTTTTTTCCGCTCTGAACCTGAACAAATGTAGTGTCTGACTTTTAGAATTCATAGTGTTTTAAAAAAAAAGAAATCATTTTAGGGTAAATACTTACACTTAACTGTATGAATTCCACCCGGGTAGCAAAAGAACTACTCCTGCAAAACCTAAGCCAGCATTGTCTTTTAGCCCGCCAGGCGCAAATTTAGGATCAAGGAAGTGTATTGCCGCTCAAGATGTTTTTGCCAATAAACATGTTTGGCGTAAGCACCGCTAAAGGATTGTCGGTAAAACTTCTTCTTATGTAAACAATATTTCTTCCTCTTTATGTCTTATCACAAGCTCTTTGCCTGCCGCAGGTTCGACCCTTCCCACAACCCTGGCGTCAATCCCCAGCTTTGCAGCTGTTTCAATCATCCTGCCGGCCTCATTTTCGCTGGTAAAGATCTCCAGCCGGTGACCCATGTTGAAAACCTGGAACATTTCGCGATTGTCTGACCCGGAAGCCTGCTTAATAAGGTCGAAAATGACCGGGGGATCAAATAAATTATCTTTTATAAGCCGCATCGGACCGGGGAGATATTTCAGGCATTTGGTCTGCCCTCCCCCACTGCAGTGTATAATGCCATGAATATCATCGAATTGCTCAGCCAGCAGAATTTTCAGCAATGGTGCATAGGTCCTGGTAGGCGAAAGGAGGAGCTTGCCGATATTTAGTGTTCCTGTTGCGTCAATGGAAGACGGAGCCGGGTCGGTCATCCTGTAAGGTCCGATATAAGTAACGGCGGGAGACAGGCTACCTTCAAAGGTTTCCGGGTAATTTTCTGCATAATATCGTGAAAGAACATCGTGTCTCGCGCTTGTCAGACCATTACTGCCGAGCCCACTATTGTACTGCGTTTCATAAGCGGTTTTGCCTGCGCTTGAAAAACCTACGATTACATCTCCTGCAACTATATTATCATTGGTTATCAGCCTGTTTTTGGGCCATCGGGCCATCATGGTGCCATTCACCGCAATGGTACGGACCAGGT
>Ga0068628_1000144_pt1 | contig 18539 bp, 15 predicted proteins | sample InSIn2gowninarea_FD_77431 | JGI IMG/M metagenome (GOLD analysis project Ga0068628, IMG submission 77431) | Clean room microbial communities from NASA Spacecraft Assembly Facility at Jet Propulsion Laboratory, Pasadena, California, USA -... ... | reverse complement strand
TGGTGACTGAATTAATCTCTCCTAATACTTGAACCTTTGCTCAATCCAACTAAACAATATGCACTGCAGATTTTTGGGGCTCAATATTTAATTTTGAACAAACTGAAGCTAGCATTATGTTTGATGAAGCCCTTAAATCTATTATGCAATTATGTAGATTTCTATTGTAAATTTCATAGGTTAAGAGAAAAGGAGGGGTATTAGAATTAGATCTATCTCCAATCAAAACATCATCAATAGCTTCTACTCTATCGGATGGTGGCTTACCTATTCCTTTAGCTGCCTTGGACATTACAACATTTGGAAGAGGAGAAGAAGGTATTGCATTTAATTCTTTGAGTAGCAATTTTTGTTGATGTTTGAGCTTGTTAAGCTCAAATAAAGAGATATTTTCTCTAGTCTTCTTCATGTCTTCTATGATGTTGTAATCCATAGAGTCAGAGACTACCAATGTCTTGGATGGTGATGGTGGATTGGAAAATGATGGCTGATTTTGAGTAGGGACTATTGTGGATTTCTTTAAAGGAGCCTTATCTTTGGTAGTAGGACTTAGATTTTTCTTCTTTTGAGTTGGTTTAATAGGCTCTATAGCTACTTTACCCCTGGTACTTACTGGGAAAGCTTCCTATTCACTTTTAGTATCTGAATTGGGAAAAATGAAGTCCCACATACCATGGCACTCAACAACCTCATCATCCTCAGTTTCCTCTAATGACAAGATTGTGTCTTCATCTTCATCATTATCCAGATCTGATTCTACATTAGATATAGCATTAGGTGGTTTTGATTCAGCGCTTTTGAAGTTTCTAAATGGCTTCTTAGTGGAGGTTTCGGCTACTTGTTTCTTAATTTCTACCATTTCATTTGACATAGTTTTTAAAATGTTTTGTAGACCCTCCATATCATATGGATCTTTAGCCACTTTCTTCTTTGAATCATCTTTAAAAGTAACTTTTTTGGAATTTCGTTCCTCAAGAGTAGTTTTCTTCTCTAAAGTGGTGATACGTTTTTCAACGGTGATTACTTCTTTCATATTCTCTGCTAAAGTGGGCTTTACAGCTCTGTCAACAAAGATTGCTATATTCGAAGATAAGGCAAAAATGTACCATTCACTTCGAACCTCTTCACTGGCTTAGACATAGCAGGAATCTTATTTAAGAGACTATTAAATCCCGAGTTGAAATGTTTTATAAGTTCTCTTGATTCAGTTTTAAGGTTTGAGAGATCATTGATTAATGTCATTGTAGACCTAGCATCACCGAATTTCATCAAAAATTGCTCTTAGAAAGCATTCCAACTAGTAATGGATCTTGTTGGTAATGAAAAATACATGATCCAGCTGTTTCTTGTAAGGTATATGGGAAAAGCCTAACAACAACATCTTCTTTTGTCACTCCATTTAAGTTTATTGACAAAATGAAGTTATTTATGTGTTCTTCTATCAATATGCCTATATCTAAGTTAAACTTTGGCAACCATTTTTCAGGATGAGCTGGAAATTGACTCAAGGATGCAGGCATTGTGAATGCACTTGGATTTGTCCATGGCCTTGGTTGTGGTTGATTTTGTGCCATTATTGAGCTAATAGTAGAGGAAAGCAAAGATGAAGTTGCAAATGGTTGGAAGAAGATGTTGAAGCTCCAGTACCCTATTGAATAATAATATGGAGTTGAGGAGTGGATGGTTGAATTTGCAATGGGTTGGATGAAATGGATGATGATGATGAAAGAGTCTCACTATCAGAATCTTCAGGTGTCTTCCTTGCTCTTTTTCTTTTAGTCAGAGGAAATTATGTTGGTTCAATACCAAGCTTTTCACTCTGTAATCTTGTAAAAGGATGGGAAAGAATGTATTGCTAAGTTATACTGCCTTGAGATAACTTAGACTTCTCTGGTGATATTGAAAACCCTTGAATTTTATGAATTAAAGACTGAACTTCAGGAGATTCAAGAGTGGATTTGTCTGATGTGTTCAGGTTTTTAGTAGTGATTGTTGATTTCTCAACTTCTCTCTTAAAAATTGGAGATTTAGAATGCCATGGAGAAGTCGGGGGAGATGTTGAGGGAGATTTACTCTCAGAATGGTCTATGGATTTGGATTTACTCACCATTCACAGTTCATGCACTCCTTCTAGCACCAAAAATGTTGATGCCTCTAAAATCACTGCATCAACATCGGGGAAAACCACCTGGTTCGGACCTTAGTGTAGCTCTTTTTCCATTTGGTGTGGTGGGTCCAACTAGATGTAATGGACCAGTTTCCCAATGATATATGAATTGATGGGTGATTGGTTTGTAATTTGTAACATGGGTGATAAGTGCATTGCTCTACAATGCAAAAATATACAAAGATAACTAATCTATCATGTGTGTTCTTCTAACAACGTGATTCTTGATTGTTTCTATTAACGAATAACCATAAAGATGACTTATTCATGAAATAGAAATATGCATTCATATGATGATTACTTTGTTTAAGTAATTAAACAAAGTAATAATAAAAATATTATCACATTGATCATAATATATTACTGACATATATATTCTAAAGATAACAATTCTGAAACATTCAAAAGTGATGAATTAAATAATTGTTTTTACAAACATATATACACATCAATAATAGAAAAGTTGATAAATGCTCATTCGCATAAAGAAATAATACAAAAGCAGAGATAATAGTACCACGTGCATTTGGATATAAACAACATTCAAATTCTGCCTTCTAATTTGGGAATGCCTTCAAAACGCATAATAGTGCAAATCTCATAAGAGCCTCTTTATCAAAATGCAAAACTTTAGTCCAATATTTTATAAAAAATAATATATATCCGAAGTATAGTTGTGCAACTTCCGAGTTAAGTTTTAATACAAAATTGCGGACCCTTTCTAAAAATATGAAAGGATCTTTAAATACTAATAATGACAACAAACTATGAATGAAAATCGCTATGCACTGGTATAACTAAAGACACATAAATCTGGGATTTATTCTGAAAATAATAGTACTATGGCGGTCAAATGGATTCACTATATTGGTTTCTTCTTTTCCTGTGGTTGTAGTTGATAGATGGTAAGCATAGGCTACATTTCCGGTGGTTGAATAATTCTAGAGTGTAGCTGAGCTGTAAAGGTGGCATCAAAGAGTTCGGGGACCATGTGGTTGATTGCATCAGAGAGACTCTTCATTGCCATCTGCTGACTGTGTGGTTTAACAAAGAAAAACCAGAATGTTTCCCATGTTAGGCTTTGGATTCCTTAGATTAATTTTTCCTTTTGTGTCAGCTCTTTTTTCCAATGTTGTTGCAACAATTTTACCTTTGGGATTTTTCCCAGAGAACAATCTGTAATCATATTAGACACGTGCAAACTATTGTTTATCAATTCAACTATATTATTTGTTGTGGCTCTGCATCTAGACATGGCTCTTTTTGCTTTCATTAATTCAAACTCTCATTCGGAAAACAAGATTTCCTGATGTGATTCTTGTATCCTCAGCAGATTGGCAGCTTCTCCTTCTTTTGAATCTTGCCGTGATAGAAAATTGGTTAATTTTTCATCTACCTTATCTAATTCAAGCCTAGCATCCACTGATTTTTCAATCTTAGATGTAGAAATATCACATAAGGGGAAAAACAATGATATATTATGACATAGAATATCCAATTATCGAGACAAGGCCTTGGTCATTTCTGGGGCTTCTATTCTGAATTCATTTACCTATGGATATCCTTTGAACTGTTCTATTTGGTCTTTCATTTGTGCGATTTGTTCATTTTTTTATTTCTTCTCTTGCTAAATTAACATCTGTAGTATGCTCAACTCCTGAGACAACTCTTATTTTTTATGGATGGTCTATTCATCAATCCTCTGCTTTTCCAGTTTTAATTGTTCATTTAGCTGCCTCTGTTCTATCAATTGCCGCTCAAGCTGATTTATCTGTTGTTGTTGTCCTACCGATTGTGCTTCTAGTTGGATGATTTCTTGGTCTTTTTCATTGATCAGGTGGCTAACCTTTGAGGCCTTATCCATTGTCGCTGTCATATAAGCCCCCACACACTGTGATATTTTTGTTAAATCTTCGGAGGGATTGACCTCTCCTTTCCATACCACATTCATCATCTCTACTTGAGGGGTCAAAAGAGGACTCTGATCAATTTTCCTCTTCTTCCTCTGTCTTTTGACTACAACCCTATGCTTTGATCTGTAGAAGATAGCAAGTGGTGTTATTTCATCAATTTGCAGTACAATCTCCCCAGTGGGATTTTCAGGAATAATTTATATGTATTGCTGAAACTTGGGTGGGTCGCTTGTTCCTACAATCGAAACTGTGTTGACTTCTAGTTTTTGCACTATAGCTACTTCTGGTGTAGTGAATCCTTGAGTTTTATCGGGGTTACTAATGATTGAATCAAACTGTTCCCATTCCTTGATTATCTTGGGATCAATGTTAATATATGTATCAAGGGGTTCATTAGTTCTTACTTGCTTCTACTCCCTTTCTGGTGTCTTCGCCTTCCGAGGAATCTTTTCAATTTCGAGAGTCTTCTCAGTAATTGTCTCTTCACTGTGGCCTTGAGGTTGTACCATAAAGGTTGTATTTAATAAGTCTAGAGATAGGGTTTCTAATCTATGTGCTCTAAGCTTATAGAATTCCTCTAGTCCTTCTGCTCCCAATTTGATTTTGGCCAAATGTTTGACTTGAGAAAAAACTTCTGTTGAAACAAACAAATCATCGAAGTTATCCTTCTCATGATAAAATTTCGTGATTTTGGCCTGAGCAGTAACATTGTAGCCAACTGACCTAGGATTGTACTTCCTTTTTAGAATAGTTGCAAGTTTTAACAACTTTATTTTCTCGGCTTCCTTCTCTACATGTTTGAAATCATGCAGGGTAAAAGCACCACATTGAAGGGGAAAGGTTGGCCACAAGTGATTTTTAGAATCCCTAAGAGTCTTCGTCATCCCTTCAACTGTTATTTGATGTCATAATTCTCTGGCTAGCAGTTTATCAGGGATATACAAGGGAAGGACATGTGGCTTGGCAAGGCTGTCAAAAAGTCTTATATAGGTGAATCTCTCTTCTTCAAACCAACTACCAATTGTAGTTAGGTCGACTGACGCTTCCTTGAATAACCTTCAAGCAGACTTATTGAATATGGCATAATACACGGGAAGGATAAAACCATGACAAATTCTATATAGATGGTTTTTGTAATGGGATTTCCATAGTTCTTTATGATAGAAATAAATGGCATTGGGATCTTGTGGAGTCCATTTCCATCCTAAAATGGGATATTCAGAATTGAAACAGATAGTGTCCATAATATAGGCACTCATGTAAAACGGGGGTGTCACCCGGGTAGACACAACCCTGCTTTTTCTGTAGTCAAGTATCTTGTTGGCCAATTTATCAGATAAGATGGTTTCCCAATCCATGATAAAGCCATTAATTGCAGCCTCCATTAATGGTACCATCTCTATAGAAAATTTAGAATAATCATGGACTCCAAAGAGTCTGCACATCATTGCACCAGCATAACAATAAGGAGAGGCCAAGGAATCTACAGAGTACACACCCGATGATTCATGCTTGTGCTTGGTTGGAAAATGCATCCATTGTCTGATAGGTTCAGATTCGATGGGATTCTCTTTGGCGAAAGCCTCCAAAAATGCTTTGTTATAATGCTTCTCTGGTTGAGTCAAATGATACATTTGTCTAATATCTTCTGCTCTGAATGACCCAAACATTCTTCCATCAATTATGAAGAAAGTTTTGTCTATGGTTGTGATGCTCTCAATAACCCACCTAACCACGTCATTATAGGGTAAAATTTTAGCACGAGCTACTATTATATGAAGATATGCGCAGGCCAATTTCTTTAGAGTATTCTCTAATTTACTCGTGCCATCTATTGTTGCTTCCACCTCGAGTTCTTCAAGATCCTCTGCTTCCATCAAATTGTAGATACTCTCTCATGAAGCTTGGCCTAGACTAAGGCAGGTAGTATCAGATATTAAAACCTTCTTCCCTGGTTCTTCTTTGGTTACAACATGAGCCTTTGGCTTCTTCACCTTCTTCGCCATTTTCTTTGGATTCATCAACTCATAGTTGCTCTGCACAAACAATGAAAGAATGTAACAAAGAAATAAACCGGTTCAAAGCCAATGTGAAATGAAAATCATTATGGTCATTCAAGCATGATAATTGAAATATAATCAAGTATTACCACGAACAAAATCCTTGAAATACTCAATCTTAACTGCTAAATTAATGACCTCCATAACTGCCAATCATGATAAATAAATGTAATAATTATACGTTGTGTCGCACATATGCATGATGGTCCTTTAAAATGAATCTTTTGGTTTTCCCATTCAACGATCAACGATAAATCACATATCGCAAATCAGGAGATTCACCGGTCAAGCTAAATATTTTCCATTGGTAGCCCCGATTGTGATAAAGGTAAGTAGTATAATAAGGTAGAAGGATAATCATCAAATTGATGAATTTTTTGTTTATTATTGATTTAAAGTTTAAAACCTACTAATATACGTTTAATAGTGTTTTATCGCATAGCACACTTTCCTTTATAAGATCGCATCGGAGATTTCCAAAGGGCTGCATTATGTGTCTCGTGGTATTTGCGATGGTCGATTGCGATTGTATTATTGCATAGGAGGTTTGGTATAGACCTTTCAGATGCTTCATTGTTGAGGCTGCGATTTGTGATCTTCGATTGCATTATCGCATCGGGGATTTTCTTATGAGAGTTTCTCATATTATATTACATTTTTTTAAAAAGGTTTTGGGTATTATTTTTATCGAATTGGACCTTTTGATAAGGATTTATATGTGCTATGTGACTAAACCCAAACATGTGATTATTGTTGTTTTATTGAATTTCACTAAGTCTTAAAAAGGGACCCATTTCTATTAAAGTTTTTTGATAAAAAATTTGAAATTGAGGGTTGTTGTACAACACAACAGGTTCTCAAAATTAATTTTAGGTATGTACACAACAACTTATTGCTAACTTTGCTCAAATGTATGGAGAAAATATCATAATATCAAATGGCCAATTCTTCAAATTCCAACTCATTCCATATTGATAAAAGTCCTTCATGGAGTTCTCCCTTTCCATCTCCAGTAAGTTTAGATTTTATTTATATTTTGATTATCGAATTGAATGTATTTATTTTTGTCCATGTCAATTTTTATAAAAAAGTAACCAAATTTGCAGGATTCTTACATAGAATTGAGTTCAGATGCGGAAAATATTCCACCAATTCAAAAACATCAAAATATATTATCAAGATAAGCATACCGCAATAAGTAGGTAGATGAAAATGGACAATCGCTTTACCCTACCAATTGTAACATGTCATCTTCCAGCCACAATCCTAGGTTAGCGACAATAATAATTATCTGGTATAATGTAATTTCAACAAACTAATTGCATTGTGCTTAGTAATTGATATCATTGTTGTATTATTGCTCAATATTTTTTGAAATTAGTATTTTAATGATGATGAGTGACCCACTTACCATCTTCTGATGCACCCCACTACAATGCCAAATCGAGAAAAGGCTGCATTAAGAGAAAAACTCAGAGAGGAAGCATATCAAGAATGGTTGATTCAACCTCCTATTCAATTCCCACTACATCCAAATTCACAATTAGGAATGACTACAACAATAGTAGTTCTTTATTACAATTTGTCAATGGGGGCAATCAAATAGAGGTTGGTATGGATGATTACTTATGGGATACGATTGTCATGGAGACAATGTTGTTCAATGCATTCCAAAATGATGAACTAGGGGATGATGCTCATATCACTAATACCTTTTTTGAAAGGCTGAAATTTGCTTCCACCACCCCTCTCTTTGGACCTAGCAACCAATCAAAGTTTGGCCAGTTGGGGACAACAATGTTACTGGAAATATTGAAAGCAAATTTTATCATGTCTATTGCATGTTTCTTGGAATTATTGAGGTAATTGACCATGATCAAGTCCCTTATATTTTTAGAAATATTGTCACACAATCAATATTAAAATGGTCAATTTTATGAACATTAAATAATGACATTGTACATTTATATTTCCCACTAACTGTAGGTTATTCAAAGACAAGGTTCTTCTGAGTAATAATATACTTCTCAGTAGCTGCGAAGAGGGAAAACAGTTGTTCAAAATGTTGGTTGTTGAGTACATATCATATCATGCATGTATGAATGATTGTATTCTATATAGAGGAGAATATGCAAACTAAGAGATATGTCAAAATGTGGACATAACAGGTACCATAAAAAAGGGTAAATCACATCGTCCTCCTCATAAGGTATTGATGCATATGCCTATAATCCCAAGGATTCAAAGACTCTTTCATTGTAAATAATTATCTATGTTGCAAGGATGACATGCCTCACATAGAAGTGATTTGGGAGTTATGTGAATCCCAATAGATTCAATAGCCATGAAGCATATAGAGGATACATGGCTCAAAAAATTCAAGGATTAAGTATGAAGTATATGACTCAAAATAACCATGGATAAATTCAACCCATATTCCCTTCAAAAGACCAACTATTATATTTAGCCTATAGTGGTGATAAATAATAATACCCCCCGTGGTTGTCTGTGAATAATGAACATATTATGTTAGCTCTCATAGTCCCTGGTAGAAGACAAGTGAAGAATATGGATGTATACTTACAACCATTGGTAGATGAATTTAAGGAATTATGGAAAGCAATACATGTATATGATGTATCAAGACTCATCACAAAAAAAGGAGTTTTGTGTTGTATGGAATATGTGCTTACAGCACACATGATTATATAAGATTAGGAGTTCTCTTTGGTAAATTAAATGTTTATTGATTTGTTTATATACATAATAATATTGTTTCACATATTAATCTAATTCACTACAATTGTTCAGATCTTCATGATTGCTAACATGCCATGTATACAATAATTTTGTAGGTCTTGTAACAAAAGGGTATCATGGATGTAAATGTTGTGGACCTTATATGAAGGATAGGTGGTCGGATCACCTATAAAAGAAAGTGTATGACTAATCCAAGGTATTCCTCCTACAAGAACACCCTTACAAAAGATAAACATCTTCTTTTAATGGTAAACCAGGGAGAACCCAAAGGCCTATAATAATGACAACAACTGAATGGCTTAGAGTTAGGCCCCCATACTACTAGTGTAACCCCTTATTGTTATTAGTACAACCCATTTATTATATTGATGTACCCATGTAGTGCCCATATTGTTACTATTGTGCCACATAGAAGCCCACTATTGTTATTATTGTGCCCTTACATTATTATTGTTATGTCGGCTCTATTTATGTTATGACCCCTTAGACTCCTATATATAAAAAGGAGGTCTTTTTATTTGTATCATCCAAGAATTGTTCATTTATGTAATGTAAAGGAGGTTGGCCCCTCGAAGAGGCTGAATTCTAATGCATTGATCTATCTTTTCTATCTTTTCTTGAGATGGTTTCATAACATTTGGTATCAAAGCTTTGGATTCTAGGGTTTCGCTGCTCCAAACAGGTCATTGTGGTAGTTTTGCTACAGCTTCTTTTCTGCGATGTTTCAGAAGCTAAAAAAAAACCCATTTGAGAAGGAAATGTTGGCAATACTACATGCACTTAAAAAATGGCGACCTTACCGAATGGGAATACTCTTCAAGGATGAGGATGTGGAAGGATTGTTTTGTGCTTTTTCTATTATCCAACTAGATTGGATAAATAGAACAAGGGATGAATGGAATAAGCACGAAGAAGTATGGCCACTTATTCAAAAGTTGCAAAAGATCCCAATTCAAACAATATTGCCAGAAATTGAAGAGGAAAGAAAAATCATATTGGAACCTGGAGAAGTCACAGAAACAAGAACCCGACAGCTACGAAATCGATCAATTTCAGAGTATCTCATCAAGTGGAAGAACTTACCTGCTAAAGATTCCACATGGGAGGACAAGATATTTATACAGAAGCATCAAGAACTACTCAAGCGTTGAGGACAACACTTTTTGAAGGAGAGGGGCATGTTAGGCCCCCATACTACTAGTGTAACCCCTTATTGTTATTAGTACAACCCACTTATTATATTGATGTACCCATGTAGTGCCCATTTTGTTACTATTGTGCCACATAGAAGCCTACTATTGTTATTATTGTGCCCTTATATTATTATTGTTATTTCGGCTCTATTTATGTTATGACCCCTTAGACTCCTATATATAAAAAGGATGTCTTTTTATTTGTATCATCCAAGGATTGTTCATTTATGTAATGTAAAGGAGGTTGGCCCCTTGAAGAGGCTGAATTCTAAGGCATTGATCTGTCTTTTCTATCTTTTATTGAGATGGTTTCATAACACTTAGAGCATATGGGAGAGAGAAGGAGACTACATAAATGTTTGATTCAAATGGGGAGCCTATGTTCAATGATCCAAAATTATTCAATAACTATGTTGAAAAATTTTCTATTGGGATAAAAAGGAAATATGTATTTTATGAGCTCCCATTTTGGGAGCATCTAAAGATTGCCCACTTAATAGATCCCATGCTTCTATTTAAAAATGTTTCATATTCCTTATGTATGCACATATCATTGAGGTAAATTGACACATTGGTTGTTAGGAGAGATATTATTTCTTCAAAAACTTAAAAAAAATATATATATATATATCCAAGGCAAGAAATTAGAGGAGAGGTTGGTCCCTCTTAGTCTTTCAAACAATGTGATGTACCATGGATTTTAAAGAAATGTGATCTTTCTTTGGAAAAGGAAGTTATAATGGGTGTTAGGGTGCCTTCTTTATATGAGCCTTCACTACTGTGATGCTTCAGTAATGTGGGAGACCATTTGTAGGGGTTGAAATCACATGACCATTTGAACCTTCTAAGAGTACGTATGTCAAAACATGATTTTATTATTAATTATTATTTTTATACCATGAGATAAAATATAAATAATTTTTGTAGGTGTTTACTTTGTAGTGCCATTATCCTATGCTCATGCATGGGTGTGTGAACCATGACTTCCCCCAATACCTATAGTGTGCCATCTCTAAATTATCTACATTTGTACGTTGGATCACATCAAAGGAGATTCATATGGTTAGAATTCCAAGGTGGTGTCAAGAGATATCTAAGATTGTTTTATGTTTGAGAAGGAATTGTCGACAAGTTTCATGGACTTGCACGTTCATTTTCTAATTCACTTAGTAGATGAAGTTGAATTTATTTGGGGGTTTCTTATTGTTGGATGTTATTCTTAGAGAGGTACATGAATAAATTGAAAGATTTTGTTCAAAATAAAGGTAAAAACCCAAGGGGTATATGGTAGAGCGGTACGTATCGTATGAGTCTTTCTGTGATTCAAGTGAGTACATCAAGAAAATTAACAACACACCAAGTGCAGTGATTTGGGATGATGAAAGGGATGAAGACAAAAGAGAATGGGAGCTTCTTCAAATGAATGGAAAAATTGCTTGATAAAGAGTGAGTGACTTATCATTTTTCAAATTTATACACAGTAACTATTCACACTGAACTTCATAATGTATATTTTGATCTTATACGTACTATATATGTCAATTTCATTTCATTAGCGAAATAAAAAATTGAAGCCATCATCAATTTCATTCTTTACAATACTTAAGTGACACAGTTGTAGGTCACATTTTACGAACAGAAGAGGAGGGAATGGGGCAGTGACACGAAATAATTTAGAGAGTTGAATATTAGAAGTGTTTCTTATCCTAATCATTTAAAAAAAATATGCCAAGGTTATGTCCCAACAATTGGGTTGCTGACAAAGTCAGACAGGAATATGGTGCATATGGTTGTTACCCGCGTGTTGAAGAGGGTGCGCTAAACATAGATATTGGGTGCAGAAACTCCTTAATAATATATTTTTGTACACTTTTGACTTCATAATGCACCTTTGAATTGTAACATATATATTTTATATTTTAATTATGTGTGGGGTATTAGATGCATGACACTATGATTTTTTCACATTTTTATAGATGCATTTGTTCCCATATATGTGGCATATGGACATCATTTTCACACGGAAGATGTCGATGATGGACAAATGACACAAGACTATGGAGTGGAAGTCGAGTTCGACAAATCTAGTCGTGCTAGCCAACACAATCAAAGCCTAATACAGGGGACGTTAGGTTACATAGGAAAGATGCAAGAGATCATTGAAGTGGACTTCTCTTCGTTCCAACATGTTATTTTTAGGTGCAAGTGATGGGACACCTTTGGTCGGAGAAATGTAAAGAAAGATCACAATAATGGACCAATATGTGTCAACTCTAGAAAAATGTGGCATGAAGCTAGGAAGCCTGATATTTTCCCCAAACACTGCAAACCAAGTGTTTTTTTACATACATGTGTTGGACAGGGATCGGTCGTTCATATTAAGACATGACCCTAGATCAAAACATATTTTTGAGAACAACAATGTTACCATGCCAAGTGAGGAAGATAACCATGATGATGACAATAAAGAGTGATATGTACTTCTATTATTTCATCATTTATACTATTATCGTATTTTTTTTTCTCTTTATTTCGCTAATTATATTGTTTTTTATTCGTCTTGTTGGTATTTTATATAATTGGTAAGATTCACAAACTTTTTTACACATTTTTTTTCACTTAAAACTAAATATTTCCAATTGTGTAATTTATAATTTAAAAAAATAAATTTTAACATATTTGTTTAATTCTAAGTTTGTGATAAGTTTAATTTTGATTTTGTGGTAATTTGGTTTTCAACTTAGTTGTTTGTTAGTTTATATACTCTTACAATTGATTTTGGAAATATTTAAACTATGCCCCCAATGTTGACTAAAACCACAATTAATGAAGGAATTTAAAATTTTGATAGCAATCAACTTACGAAATAATGACCAAAAAAACAAATATAAGAAGATTTGCATCCATAAAATTTTAGGGCTAATAAAATGCTTATGATTGGAGATCATAATTTTTTTATAATGACAATTATTAGGGTAGAAGAGTCTATTCAAAAAGAGTAAATAATACAATGGGGAATAACATTTATTCCTATGTAATTATTTTTTGAAAAATAATTTGGATAGAACGAATATGTATGAACTATCTATACAGCAGAAAAATATTTATGGTAATTGTACAGTTATAGCTTCAACCATATTAAACTTAGTAATTTATAAAAATATATTTGCATTTTCTATCTAATATTTATGGTAATTATACAGTTATAGCTTCAACCATATTAAACTTAGTAATTTATAAAAATATATTTGCATTTTCTATTTAAAGTAAGTCTTTTTGCGTGTAATTTCATATATAAAATTTGTATATCAATGCACCAATATATAATCTATAATAAATATATATCATTTTATAAAAATAAATACCATGATGATAACCATCTAACAAACATAAACATCATCTAAAAGACGCATTCAAATTCACTAACATCATCTAATTATATACACCTATAGCACATATAAACATCAGTATCTAGCACACAAATCTAATAATTTAATGGAGCATCATCGTCGTGACCACATGTAATAATATATCATGCTAATTATATTGTTTTTTGCAATAATATATCATGCTAATAAATTTCATGCTAATTATATTTTTGTTTTTCTTTTCATTGGCATTTTATATAATTGGTAAAATATTAAATTTAAATTGGTAAAAGTTGCTATAAATATTAAATTTAAATTATTTGAAACTCTCATAACTTTACTAATAAATTAAATTTTATTAAAAATATATATTTTTAAATTATATTAAATCTAAATAAATTATCAAAAATTATGACTTAAGTTTTTTAAATTTAACAATAGATTGAATTTTATCAATATACTTAAAATATTTTTTTTATATATTTTTTTTAAATAAGTATTATTGATAATAGTTTATTGATTGCATTTTCTTATTTATTAGTTTAAACATTACAAATTAAAAAATAACTATAATTAAAATCTAAAAATACATATTAATTTAAAATTTATATTTTAAATAAGAACTATAATTAATAAATATATATTTTTTAATGATACTTCATTCATTATTGTTATTATAAATAAAATAAAATTTATTAAATTTATAAAATCAAATTAATTGTAATGTTATTTTTATAATCCAACATTTTATGAACAATTATTTTTAGTTATAGTTGATTTTATAGGCTAATCAATTATACATTTTAATTTTATTATAAATATTTTGAAATTTTTATTTAATGATTACATGTTACAATATATGGTTTGAAAATTAATTTCAAAGATTAATTAGATATTCTCTAGCTCTTGAATTATAAGTACAGGTCTTAACTTTCTGATTTGTATGCTTGGCTATCACTAGAAAGGTAATTTTGTTTAGAGGTTTGTATAATTTAATTGTGTAAATCTAATTTTGTTTTGTAATGACTATTTTTTAGACATGTTTTATAAACACTTTTCTTTCTTTTTTAAATTATATGTTTTCTACAGGTAGGGACAATGCTACTCGCAACCCTTATTTGAATAAGAATTTTGTTAGAATGAATATGTATGAACTATCTATGCAATAGAAAAATATTTATGGTAATTTTACAATTATAGTTTCAACCATATTAAACTTTGTAATTTATAAAAATATCTTTGCATTTTTTATTTAAAGTAAGTCATTTTGCATGTAATTTCATAGATATAATTTTGATATAATTTTACCAATACATAATCTATAATAAATATCATTTCATAAAAATAAAAATCATGATGATAACCATCTAACAAACATAAACATCATCCAAAATACACATTCAAATTTGTTAACATCATATAATTATGTACACCTACAGCTCATATAAGCTCATTAGCTAACACACAAAACTAATAATCAGACGAGGCATCATCATTGTGATCACATCTAACAAAACAAAAGCATAGTCTAACATTGTCACCACACACATCCTCAAATATACATCTCATGTGAAATAACTTCTATAACATACACATCTATCTGCAAGCACATTAAATAAACATATCTGACATGACCTAACAATATGCAAATTAAGACCAACATATAAATTAAGTACATCAACATGAACAGAAAAAATGCACCATCTATACGTATGTGTGTGTGTGTGTATAATCTATAATCTTGGCAGGACTACATATTCATGATGTCCAATATATCACCCTAATCGGGGCAAGGAATTGAACTGGTGACTTCACATCAAGGAGTGCCTTAACGGAGCACCTGATCATCGTCTATCCAATACCCAGCATATACACACATACATACACACACACACACACACACACACACACACACATACACACACACACACATATATATATCAAATTACTACTATAAAATATATAGGGCTCCAACTGATGTGATAATCATATTTGGTACAATAGTACTAGTGGAGGCATGATCTGTAGCAGAAGACGATGGATGTTAAACTGCCTCAAGAGTCAAAGTAAGAGGTGGAAGATGAGGTGGATAGTCTTCTCTCTGACGAGAAACAAGTAGTGGGTGAGGTGAAGGAGGAGGAGGTGGAGTACCACAAAAAGTATCACCACCCTAGTCATCATCTTATGGGGTAATACTGGGTGAACATTATGTATCTTCATGGCCATCCCTCCTCATTGACAATAGCCTGGTAGATCAAACAATATGATACATAGGACAATATATCACACAACGAGTGCCTCCAGATCTCTAGGGGCTTAAGATCTTACATGTGTCTTGAACTGTCATAGGGCGAACTCCCTCCACAACTAAAAGTTTAGAAGTTAGTCGTGCAATTCCATACTGAATTTAATAACAAGCCTACCTTGTCTCATGCCCGTGAGTATCTACATCTGATGACGTTCCTCACCTATTGCGGCCTTGGCCATCTCTATATCTGCATCTAGTGGAGGAGGAGGCATGTCCCCAATTAATGTGCCAATATCTAAAAAATATCTAGTACACATTAATAATTAGACAATTTTATTAAATAATTTACTCTAAAAGGTTAAAGAATGTGCTAGGAAAAAAAAAATTCTGATTATTTAAGACAATAAAATGAAACTAGATTGATTTTAAAAAAACACTAATGTTACCTCTGTCATCTGCAAGCTCATCCTATGTGAAGGGGATTTTGGGACACTGTCGTTAATCCATCCCCACTTAAGGACACAACACATGATGAACATGTGGTCTGCCTGACTGGCTAGTAGCCCTAGTGCATTAATGGAAATCCTAGACAGATACTCCAGACAACCCCTCTTTAGGAATCATCTCGCCCCACATAACCTCTCAAAAAATAAACAAAATAACTTTGAATTAAAAGGGAATTTTAACCTCCCATGTATCATAGCACGACATCTATCTAAGCTATATAAAAACACTGTAAAAAAAATTCCAGACCATTTGATACATCATGGGCTCTAAACCAAAGAATCAACATATAATAAAAGAGGGAAACTAATGTGTTTCCCATCATTGGAAGAGTGTGAAATGGTGGTCACTAATAGTGAGAGGCACCTAACCTCCTCTGCACCAAAAGAAGAGATCCATAGTTGTCCACCAAACACCTGAAAATCCATTGGAGAAACTACGTGATCCCCAATGTATCTCTAAGAGTATATAAGTTGACTTTCTTTTGCAACACTGAGGGGGACATCAGGTTGCCAGGGAAAATCTTCCCCTCTTCTGCATAGACCAATGATAAAATATGTGTCCTCCTTAGTGGTATGGTACCACATGTCAGGCCTGACACAAAAATTCTACCAGTGGATATCCCATCGATGAATTAGTTGTACCAACAACCTGGAGTGATACTTTAGGGATATGGCCTCCTCACAATACTTAAAGACACCTACATTCCTCAAGAGGCCTTGGTTCACTAGCATAATAGGGAGAGGGTACAAATATCTCTCCATGTATGGCATTTTCCACTTTCGTACCACATTGTATTGGTCAACCCTTTGCTCCTACTACTATCGGTCCTATGTCCATTGACATCTTTGCATGATTGACATATAAAATACATCATCCTCATGCATAAAACATATTTTTTTTATTAAATGAAAATTTTGTTTATAAATATGGAGATATAACATTCAATTAAAATATAAAATAAACCTCGGTGCACCAAAAAAACAAGATTGCACCAGAAAAGTTGCATATATCGACTTGACGCACCACTTTCGATGCACATACATACATAACATTAGTTATTTTTATTTTTCAATGTGATGCATTGGCATAACATTTTGCATCTGTGAATTAATTTTACGTTGATGCACCACACCAGAACATTCAAGTTAATAAATGCACCAAGCTATAATTTTTTAATATTATGCAGTGCGTTTGGTAAAAATAAACATGCTAGGAAGTTAATTTTACCAAATGCACCACCAAAAAATGATAATTTTTACGATGGTGCATCCTCGAATGTAACTTCCCTATGCATTGATCGTATCCACCAATTAGCAATTCTTTCTATCCATTACCCGATGCACTTCAATAAAAATTAAAAAATTTAACGCAATGCATAATGAAACTTCATAGCCCCGTGCTTTTCCATTTACCAAAAGCACCACATAATATTAAAATATTATAGTGTGTTAACTTTGTGCGCCTATTTGCGGTGCACCGTGTAAATTTACAGGATGCACCGTGAACTGTGTCAACTGAACCTCTCAAACGCACCATGCTGAAGAAAAAATAAAATAAAATAAATAAAAGAAAATTAGAACAATGATTTTTTTAACTTAATTTTCAATTCTACTTTGCTAAAAAATTACTTTAAAAAGAAACATAAACATTACCTAGACATTTGCTCATCGGGGTGGCACTGTTTCCCTGTAATCGAAAAAATCAAATTTGACCATTGTTTGACAAAATTTGAAAGAAACACAGTGAGCAATAGATGGAAGGATGGCATGTAAGGGAAGCACCGATGGTTGGGTGCTTCACATAGGAAAAAGTAGAACTAGTGCTAGAACTCTACAACAATGCAAATGGTAAAAAATGAATTTTACAGTCGATAAGTTTTTTTTATTTAACCCTGTTTTGGTGTGCTCGAGTACCTGACACACCGACGTGGATTATGTATGAAGCGAACCACCATTTTAAAATTAAAAACCCTACCGTTGTGCACCATGTTATTTACACACCAGGGCATTTCAAAATAACAATAAAATCAGTTTTTCACAGGAGTATAACACTGAAATGGTAAATATGTATTCTATGACTAACATTTTTTTAAATTTTCCCCTTATTTGGTGCTATCAAGTAGCATACACATTGGTGCTTTGGATTCACCTAATGTGTCTCTATTTTTAAATTAAAAACCATGCAAGGGTGCACCATGTTGTATACGCACCATGGCATTCAAAAAAGGTCATAGCACTAAGGCTTCGTGGGAGTATAGCACCAGAATGGTGAAAATGAATTTTATGACCGTTTGTTTTTGAAATTAACACTAATTTGATGCTAT
>Ga0068628_1000143_pt1 | contig 18568 bp, 25 predicted proteins | sample InSIn2gowninarea_FD_77431 | JGI IMG/M metagenome (GOLD analysis project Ga0068628, IMG submission 77431) | Clean room microbial communities from NASA Spacecraft Assembly Facility at Jet Propulsion Laboratory, Pasadena, California, USA -... ... | reverse complement strand
TGACATTCAACCCCTTGGTAGGGCTACATGAAGGCAGTATATTAGGCTGTTAGGTATCAACTTACACATAGGGTCAAACCACGGACCACTTGAACTCATCTGACATCTCCAGGGTGCGGAAACCTGGTTCTAGCACCCCCTCATACTACTTCGGGTGAGACCTCAGTTTGCGCTCCGCGGAATATTGCTGAAAGAGCCAGTAGTACCAGGATTTGTTTGGCTAGATTAACTCTAAACCTAGGTCAGGCCCAATTAAGCCAACAAACCACACCAAGAGAACCGCGTGTAGTCTAGAAGATTAGAAAGCATAAGATGAGGACAGCAAGAGAAATGAGGTTAACCACATAAATTGGAGAATATGAGATGGACCAAGTAATTCTGGATTTAGGATCGAACATGAATGTTTTGCTGAAGCAGACATGGGAGTGCATGGGGAGGCCTATGCTATAATGGTCTCCTATTTAGCTGTGAATGGTGAATGAACAGAGAATAATACCCATGGGGTGATTACAAGAAATCACTGTGGATGTTGAGGGAGCGAGCGCAGTAGCATAATTTTAAGTAATAGAGATTGTTGATGATAGCAACCCCTACCCTACACTCTTAGGAATTGATTGGGCCACTGACACAAACGGGGTTATTAATCTGAAGAAGCACAAGATGATTTTTGAGAAGAAGTCTCTACGCATAGTTATACCCTTGGACCCTATTGAAGGATCACGCTATACAGAGCCGATGCACGACTATAAAAGTGACAATGATTTGGACTGCATATACAAAATAACCGTGTGATAACAAGATTGGGTAAATCTAACCATAGACAGATGGATCTCATGGGAGCGCGAAAGCTCCTGTATGTCAGATTCTGATGAGGAGATAGAGTGATGGCAGAACTGGTTACATGAGGTGACTACACTGAATTCTAATATGATGACAAGGTTGTTGCACTGCGTATCGAAAAAAGTAAGAGACCTGCCTACTTATGATGGTTTAAGTGAGGTAGATACCTTCTTGGATAGATTAGGCAGAGAAGTGCCAGAAAGGCAATGCTTATAGGGTTTGAATTGGGTACTCTGCGGTACGCTCGTGAGGTCGTGGGGTACACACAAAGGGAGCTTTGAGGACTAGTGTGGTTGCAAGAGAATGATGCACACACAGTTTGGAAAGCCTAGAGTATGATTGACAAATAAATGAAATGGGCATGATAATCCATGTGCACATATAGCCAGGTGGATGCTAACATATGGAAAATAACCTACACGGATACGCATGAACTCCACGTAAGAGGTATGGTCAATAAGCTTGTATTGGGGGGACAAATGTGCAGTTGGCTCTTAAGGTTGGACAGACAGTATGTGGTAAGAATAATCTTGCAGAAGGTTATACATGCGGAAGCATTTGACAAAGTGGGCAACGCGTTGAAAAAACTATGCAACGCATGGTGAAGTGGCTGGGACGTACACGTACTCAGACAGACTCCTTTTCAGTTGGATGATAGAGTAGAGGTTGTAATACCTATGAAGTCTATCATGTCTATCATGTCTAGTCCATGCATAGTGGTGCTCACAGGGGTAATGGACCACAGAGCCCTAAAAGAAAGGCTCACACCATTCAAAGAGCTCGAAAACGAATGATTGGGACTCCATGAGGAGATCCAACAGGGTGATCTTAGGCTCCGAGAACTCATGAATGAAAGAGTTCGGTTGAGGGAAAAAAGTGCCAAGGTGGAATCAGAAGTGAAGAAGCTTGAGGAAGGAATAAAGAAGGGCTTTCTTGATAGAAAGACTATAGTGAGAAAGAAGGATGAGCTCGATTACATTGACAGACTTGAGGACCACCACTGGGAGGATCTCAGTTTGCTACATGGGATGGGACCATTGTTATTAAGGAAATCATAGATGGTGGCATAGTATAGTTGGAGAAGTTGAATAGTGAACTCTTCCCAAGAAAGGTAAATGGCAGTCATTTGAAGTTATATAGAGGTGGTTCGACCACCTAACTAGCCATGGGAAGCATAGTCTTAGCACTCCAAGTAGCTAAAAGGAGGCGCGGGACTATAAACTACTCTGCCCAAGAGCTGCACAATGTCAGGACTGCACACAATAGCAAGGTATCACAGCGTTTGCGACAACGCAGGGGTGGATATGATGCCGCACGAGTTGGATGGAAAGTGATTGTTATAGTCACTATTCACAATGTGATGCTTGGTTTGAGACCAAATGGAGTAGGCGGCAGGCATTTAAGGCGTACTTTATGGGCTAGATTTGGGATAATCTACTACCAAGGGAGCATTAATGGACCAGATTTGGAGGGAACAGTTGAATTTGAATTCAAAATGAATTATAAATTGCAAAGGGATGCCCAACAAACAACACTTGGCCATTTGAGAATTGAGCTATTCCACATCCAGAGATTCATGAACCCCAATTTGTTCAATCTTTTGAATTCGAAGGCATTGTTTGAGCACTTACTTGAGCCATTTAGAGATTTATTGAACAACAATATGGCAACATTTGAAGAAGCCATGGATATTGGAGAGATGAGCACTGAAGAGGTTGAGTAGGCCATGATGATAGGAGATGCCCTAGAAAGCGTTAGGATAGTCGCTGAAATCCCTAAATTGTCGCGCATGCCGAGACCCAAGAAAGATAAGCAGCCTATGGTATCGGTGCACATGGCCCCTAGAAACCCACTGAGAACTAAACTTACCAAGGAAGAAAAGGGGAAGGAAATCAATTTGGAAGCCGATGAGGAGGAGGAAGACCTTGAGGAAATCCTGGTGGAAGAGAAGGAGGATGAAGAAATGAAGGAAGAAAACTAGGGTGCAGACCTTATGACCATGTTTCCCACCTATGTTCCTCTGCAAAAGGGGAAAGCAAGGGTTCCCAAGGACCTAGATGAGAGCAAGAGATCTCTGCAGACTCCGCTACTCCCTAATGATATCATTTTTGAAGGAGTGCACTTAGGATGGGTTCCGGTTCTAAAGTTTGAAGATTGGGATCTCATAGACTGTTACACAATAATTTTTCACTGTCCTCATTTCAGTCCTTTTGCTGTGTCATGTGTCAAATCGACATGTTCATATCTTTGCACTGATGTAAGAAGATTAAGAAAATGTTCTCAGTCACTACAAATCGACCCTCATTCCCTAAGTTTTTGCCTCATCTCAAGTAAAACCTTAATATACGTGAGGTTCCCATGTCTATAATGATCTCATCGCGACACCGTCACAGGTGTACATATGTTTCCCACGATGGTCAGATTTCTAGACCCAACGTGAGGTTACGAGTTGTATATGGTGATGATGAGTCTGTGTTCATTGCCTCCTCGCGATGTTGTCGCTTAGTATTAGTTTACAGCCCGCGACGATCCAGATTGGGCAAATTTGTTTCAACAGTCGGCCTTCTGGATCTCTCAAGACCTAGTTGTTGGCATAGTTTGGGTTGCCCTTCCTCCTTTCCTATGGTAGTTTCGTCATTTGTGCTACCTTCCTTGAGGATGAGCTCTTCCTTCCACATTTCATGGAGACTCCTTCAACTATTAAGGAACTCACCTTTGATGTGATCAGCTAGTTAGTAGCTCATTTGGTTGGGCAGTGCTGCTAGTGCTTTCAAGTTTGATAGATAGCTAGTGTGGCTGTGACAAGTGTGGGATTGTTGATAGCTTGTGGAAGGTTATGGAGTGCCCTTAACTTTGTGTTAAAGCTTATGAGTGAGAGAGAGACATTGTATGTTGAGAAATTCATCCTTGAAGAGTGAATTCTTGAGAAACATATTGGTTGGACCCTCTAAGAATGCTTGTGACAGCAAGACTTGGTTGTAAGCTTGCTCTTAATTCATTATTAATACAATAAATGATGTTTTCCTATGTCTTGTATGTAATTTACTTGATAGCTCATGACTTCTTGACTTTGTGAGTAAACAGATCATTGTTTTTTTTCGGTTATGTTCTTTGTTGTTTTCCTTGTATTGTTTCAGGTCGATTCATTAAGGAGAAGGAATCAGAAGCTAGAGCAGCTCAGTGGAACTTCATCGACCACCGGTTTGAGGTAGGCCTACAATGATGAATGTTTAAGGAAATCAATTGTTGATCTATCTTTGTTGTGACTAGACCCACTCTAGGGTTAGAGGGGTTGCCTCTGTCCGCAGAGGGAACACTTTCCTGCATCACAAGTTGGCGACTCCACTCGGGAGTCCATCCTTTGTTTTTCTCTTGTTTACTTTTGCTTGATTTTTAGTTAATGTCTTTTGGATTTAGGGATTGAACCATCAGTATTTTAAGTTACCTGGGTCAATCTGGGAAATCCCTCTATTGCCTGTGAGGATAGACTGGTCTTTGTTTGGGATTTTTCATTTACCTTTTATTTTTTTTGAGTTCGTCACTGAAAAAATTTAAATAGTCACGCCGACGTCGTGTTGTATCTGTTTTGTAAGTCTGTGCGTCGTTAAATCCTGTCACACAGTTGTGACGATTCCTGTTATTGGTCCATCACGTGAAATACATGTACTTTAGAGACATCGTCACTCTGTTGCTACAGCTAGTGGCTGATTGGCACTAGTTGTTGGTGTTACACCCGTGACGATTCCTATAGAACTGTTTCTTTCAATTCTGCCTCCTAAATTCATCATTCTGGTTAATCCCTTATCGTTTTTCTCTTATCTATTAGTTTGTTTTAATTGCTTTTAGTGAAGGTGCTTATTCTTCGATTTCATTGAAGTGAATCTTGTATTTTTGGGTTTTGTGACCTGGTTTTTCAATTTTTGAAGTATTTGGCTTGGTTACTTACCTGTCCAAAGATTCATCCGCAACCCTCTTGTTGGTTTGCTTGAAGTTTTTCCATCGCTTGTTTCTTGCTGATTGACATTTAGTGTTATTTGTTGAACCGATTTCCATATTGTTTCGATTGTTTCACTACCAGACATAGATTACAATTGTTTAAACCAATCAATTTTGTGCTTGTTTATTTGTTTCTTTAGAATTTAAAGCTATCAAAATCAAAATATTGCATTCATTAGTATACGAAAGTGAAAGTACATTTTGCATTCCAAATTTTCATGTTTGAAAAATTAGAAGGAAAATTTTAAATCTGTCATTAGTAGTATCAATGCACTATAAGGATTGATGTGTTTATACATTGTGTCTCTTGAGTGACTGCATTTGCTGATCTTGGTTTTGTATTGGTTTGGGAATGATCTCTCTACCCTTCTGTAAGTAGGACTTCATCGAAATGAAATATGCTTTATTCATTCTAGTTGCATACTAGGTTTTTATATACATACGATAAGGCCTGGAAATTGAAACATAATTCAAGATCAACTCTAAAATGAACTGAACGAACCTAACAATGCATTGGAACATAACACACATTATTTAGAGGTATAGGCTAGAGACGTGCTCCGGCATCATTAAACCTTGTCTCTATTGTTTTCACTTAAGGTTGGGTGATTCCTCCTTCTGTGATCCAATAGCTGTTAGCATGGACTTGCGCTCCTAATACCGTCGAGTATATGTTGGGAGACCCCACTAGGTTATCATCCTATATCCTTAGGAAGCTGTGTTTGCTGCCTTGCAAACCATAATGCACCAAACACAACATTCAAGAAGATTGATTGCCATACGGAAAGTCCTTGGTTTTCATATGATTGCCAAGGCGTTTATGTAGTTTTATGGGTTGTTTGGTAAACCTTTTGCCTAGTTCTCTAGAGTAGTCACTTTTGTTCCTTTTCAGACTCCCTAAAAGAAAAGGTCCATCTGAGCACTTTCCTTTCAGGCTCATTAAATATTCAAAGGCGACTAGAATCATCTTTTCATCCTTTTCTCGACTCTTTAAAGATGAAAAGGTGAAGTTCTATTCCTGTGTCTTAAAATTTATTTGGCCACGTTCACATTTACCCTATTAGATCTTGTTTTCATTTTAGTTTTTGTAGGGTTCTTTCCTTACTAGTTAGTTTTCCTAGGATTTTGAATTCAATCATCCTGGTGGAATCACCGATCTCTTTTCCCATTCCAAGTGACCAAGGAACTCCATCTTCAATCACTTCCGAGGTACCGGTTGTTAGTGACACTCTTCCTGTCATCTTGAGTATCCAATCGCTTAACTCTTGCACTCCAGAGGATGAGTCTTACAACATCCATTGGAACCCCATTTCGAAGCCTTTCGAAGAAGATATTCCCGTTACTCCTCCTAGTGTTTCGATCCCAATGTCTTCTTCCAACATGCATGAGACCAACCCCATCCTGGGTGAAGAAACCCTCATGGCCAGCAGTGAAATCCCTGTATCGCCAGAAACTTCACCATTCCATGTCACCCCTCTTGGTGTCATGTTGCCTTTATGTTATAACTCTTTGGCAGATATTATGGATTCTATATCTCCCCTTATGAGTTCCATGTGGTCTCATACCATCACTCCGACTTCCGAGCCTTTTATGCCCTAGATTCACAATGTATCTGTCACCTCAGTTCTGACTATTCCAACTGTTTGTGTGGCTTCTTCAGCCCCTATTGTTAGTGCCATCAATGCATCTTTAGTGGTGACCATTGTTGCTGGACCTTCACCTGGTCCTACAACTAGTGGTCCGTCGGCATTTGCATATGGAGTTGTTAATCCTACCCCGTCTGCCCTACCTTCTTCTGGTTCCATTCCGGCAAGGGAGGAATATGATCAATATTTACAAGCTCTTCAGAATCCGAATCCCCAAAATCCATTTCATTATTATGATTCTTGAGGAGCTCATATTTATTACCCTGGACCTATGCCATCTCAACTTGCGGTTGAGGTCTCTGTTCCATTATCTGTTGCTTGGGGCACCACCACTTATCATGGTGGCCAAGCACATCCTTGAAATGTTCAAGGACCGCCCTATCAAGTTTAGTCATCTGACGAGCAACCCCTTCATGGACATCCGTATTACGGACAACCTCATCCAGGGCAACCTGTGGGCTGACAAGGACAACCCTTCTAGGGACAACCTTTGGCCTTCGGTGGTTCATCTTTTACATACTTCGGGAAACCTTCTGGTAATCTAGGACAACCTTACACATAGCAAGGCCAACCCGGTATCCAGCAAGGCTACCCTTCTGGGCAAGTCAGTCAGCCTCATGTTCAGCAAGGCCAACCCATTGTCCAGCCTAGTCAACCATCTAGACAAATTGGTCAGCCTTGAATCCAACCAGGCCAATCAATTGTCCAATCTGCTCAATGATCTAGTCAGTCAGGACAACCCTCAGCTGTGCAAGGTCAATCCAATACCCATCAAGCTCAACCTTCCAGGAAAATGGCTCAAGATCAATTAGGACCACCTTTTAACCAGATGGCTCGACCTCAATTGTCCCAAGGGGGACTGCTCAACTGAGCGCTCAAATGCTCATCGCTTCTCAAGCCCCACCCAGTTTTCAACCCTAGACCCAATTCAGTCTTCAAACTCAGGTTGTGCCCCAAACCCAACTGGCTCATCAAGTGTAGCGCCCCCAAGCCCAGTTTGGAGCCCAGCCGCCTTATGGTTTTCAGCAGCCCCAAGGGAAAACTCAATTTGCGCCATACCAAAATTACCAACAATCGCAGGTTAAACCTTATCAGAATTTCCAACAACCATATGTTGCTCCTGTGGGTCAGGTTGGTAATCAGTGGAATGCAGGGGGTCAAATCCAGGGTCTACCATCGAGTTACATCTATAACCCCTATGGAAAAAATCCCTACAGACAAAAACCATACAGACCGAATCCGTCTAGACAAAATCAATGGGGGCAACCGAGAACTGGATGGAACTCTGGTGCTATGTCTGATCTGCGACCTCAGATGTCCTTCAACCCTAAATTACCCTTTTTGGCAACGTTGGAATTACTAAACGTGTCCAAACTGACTAATGATCCTATTCTTCATAATCCATATTGGCCACCAGTTCCAACTAAGATTCCCAGTGATTGTCCCAAATTCGATGGTAAAGCTGGAGAAGATCCCCAAGCTCATGTCATGACCTATCACCTATGGTGTAAATCGATGATTCAATCTAGCTCCATGTATTTCAATGGATTCTCACTCGCTCTACTGCCAAATGGTATATTGAGTTGGCTCATGGAACGTTTCAGGACTTTAACTTGCTGGCTATGGCATTTTTAACTCATTTTCAGTTGTTGATTCGATATTAAACGGGCACACACCTCCTAACATCCTTGAAACAGAACACGACTACACATATCTCTGATCACATCCATGAATGGAGATGTTGTCGCCATTTAATTAAGTTCTGGATCACCGATCATCTTCTGACCGACTTGTTTACAACCTCGTTTGTCAATCCAATAGCCCAGGAAATTGCTATGGGGGCATGTGTAACTGAATAGCAGGCCATTGCACGTGCTTAATACCTTGAATTGGTTTACTCCTAGTCTGGTATGTTATATGATATTTTTCCGGATGCTCTGCAACCTGAACTTCCCAAGCTCCATCCACTCCATCCGTTGATGGTGTCATAGGTTCCATTAATGCGTCCTCTCAAAAAGCTCCCACCAACCGTGCGAAGCAAAAGCCTAATGCTCCAAATGAAAATTCTTCCCAGGCTTCATCTAATTTTGGTAAGACTTCCAAGGTTAACGCCGTTCAATCCACATCAGCAGACAAAACCTTGATAGGTAAGAAGAAGTGAAAAGTAAAGTATAAAGCCAATCAACCTAAGTAGGATCCCCCAAAAACTCCGTCGGAGGAAGGTGCCAAGTGCAAACCTAAGTATCATTGTCTTATTTGAGATGAGGATCACTATACTAAAGACTACCCAAGGAATTTTGAGGTTAGTTGTTTGTTAAAAGGTGCCCCTGGGACTCCTGCTATGCTCAAAGAGCCTTTTCCCTCATAGTAGACTCAAATGGTGGCTGATCCATCTCAATCCTCTTCCTCATTTGGATCTCAGGTTTTTGTGGCTGGGATGATCCCCATCCATATCAGTACATAGTAAAAAGAGTATCCTTCACCTACCAGGAAGGAAACTAAGGTCCCCTCTAGTGTTCCTCCATCTAGCTCGGGTCCGCTCCATATCGAGCGACCTAGTACTGAGATGGTCATTCGCCCTCCTCCTAAAGGAGTACTCCAGAAGTCTTCTTACAACCCTAATGCTCATGCCACTCAACATTATAGCATCATTGAGGACTTAGCCCAAGCTCCTTCGGCTATGTCCACATTAGAAGTCCTCCAGAGCTGTCCCTCCCAAAGGAAGTCATTGCTATCAGCCATCGGTGGCATTGACCCGGCTGACTCAGAATTGATCACTTTTGACCTAGAAAATCATGTACCAAGACTGCCTCACCAAATAGCCTTTCTTATTCAAGTCATCATCAATTCTAAGACTATTCACCGTACTATTATTGATGAAGGCACTTCTACTTGCATTATGTCTATTTCTTGTTGGAAAGCTATCGGTTCTCCAACCCTGAGCCAGTCTCCCAATACCTTGGAAGCCTTCGATGGGAGAGATTTCCATCCTTACGGTATACTCCCATGTCTACCTATTACTCTAGAAGGGAAGATGGTTGAAGTTGAGGTCGAAGTTGTTGATGCCAATTTAACTTACAACCTCCTTTTAGGATGAAGCTAGACCTATGCTATGCGAGCCGTGGCCTCATCTCTATTTCGTGTCCTTCATTTTCCCCATCATGGGAAGATTTTCACAGTAGACTAGCTATCCTTCTTCACCTCTTCTTCTTCTGATGGCAACATGCCTTTCATGGAGCATACTTCTATTCCGTATGAGAGCGTGGGAGCTGGACTTTTTAAAGATTTTGCCCTCATGGGTGTTTTTTTCACTCTCACCTCCAAACATTGCTCACGTCAATATGATTTCTATTCATTCTGATCCGTGGGTTCTTCCTCCCATTGATCGAATAGAATCTTGGGGTGATGTCATGTCATTGAATCTTGCTGAGCTCAACTACATCGAAATTGTTTCTGCATCGGCTTGATTTTCTGAACCTACTCCTTCAAGTAGGTCTCTCGACTCATATGTCCAATCCCTTTGGCTTGGAGATGGCACTTCTTTGGACCCTTTATAGGAAACCTATCCTTCTGATGAAGTGATTATTGAGACTATGTATTTTTAGGAACCCCCCTCGTTTGATCATCACCATCGTTCCTCATTTATCCCTACCCATGGGGCTATGCTTACTTGTATTGAGCGGTTTGCTTCCTTTCTCCCTTCCCAACCCCTTCAGACACCTATACAAGTCCATCAAGTTTTCTCTGAAGGTAATATGGGGAACATTATGCAAACTCAACCTATTGACATCTCTGTTAATCCAGGGGTTTTCAAGCATATTCATGTCAGAGAAACCTGTACTCCGGAGGAAATTCAACTTTATATGGACCTTTTTCGAGAATTTCATGATGTTTTTGGTTGGTCATATGAAGAGATGCCTGGCATCGATCCTAGCATCGTGGTGCATGAAATACCTACAGATCTGAGTGCTAAACCTATTTTACAATGTATACACCCTGTGCACCCCTGAAAGGTTGCAGCTATCAAAGCAGAAGTTGAGAAGCTTCTTAAAACTAGTTTTAGTTACCCTATCCTTCTTACAGATTGGGTTTCTAATATCATCCCTATGACCAAGAAATAGGGCACTATTAGGGTATGTGTTGATTATCATGACATTAATTATGCCTGTCCCAAAGATAATTTCCCTACACCTTCCATTAACCAACTCATTGATGACTGTGCTGGAAGCAAGACTTATTCATTTATGGATGGCTTCTCTAGTTACAACCAGATCAATATATCACCCGCAAATCAACACAAGACCACCTCTATCTATTCGTGGGGTATTTTTGCCTATAATAAACTCCCTTTTGGTTTAAAAAATGTCGGTGCTACCTTCCAATGTGCAATGTCTTATGCATTTCACAATATTTGGCACATTGTACAACCTTACCTAGATGACCTCCCGGTTCATTCAACAAAGAAGCAGGACCATCAAAAACACCTTCGTGAAATATTTCTTTGCTGTCGGCACTATCATATTTGCCTTAATCCACATAAATGTGTCTTCTGCATTGAATCTGGAAAAGTTCTTGGGTTTTTTATCTCCAAAGAGGGCATCTACTTGGATCCCCTTAAAGTCGAAGCCATCTGGAATCTTCCTCCCCCTGCTTCTTTGCAGCAATTGCAGAGTTTGCAGGGTAAAGTTATCTTTACGCCTTTTTATTCCAAACTATGTTGAAGTAGCCAAAGGCTATATGCAATTATTAAAACGGGATACCCCTTTTATTTGGGATGCCGTTGCACAAGAGTCATTTGAGCAACTCAAGGCACTCCTTGTTTTTGCTTCGTTGCTACATCTGCCTAATTATCACCATGACTATACTCTCTATTTAGCTGCCATCGATACTATTATTGGCATGGTTCTGTTCCAAGATGATGATGATGGTACTAAGCACATTGTATTCTATCTCAGCCACAATCTACTCGATACAAAAACTCGATATGCCTATGTCAAGAAGTTGGCCTTGGCTACCGTTCATGCCATCCAACATTTCCATCAATATATATTGTTGCACACCATGACGGTGATTTCTAACAGCAACTCGATGACGTACATCTTGTCATGTTAGTTACTGGGGGGCAAATACTCAAAATGGATTGTCATCCTTCAAGAGTTTGACTTGGAGTTCACTACAGCCAAGTCTGAGAAATCCCTCATTTTTTGTTGAGTTTCTCTACTCCCTACCATCTGCAACTACGCCCTCTCAATCAGAAGACCATATTCCAGATGAGTCTCTATTTTTTATTAGCACCCTTGATCCGTGGTATGGGGATATTATTGTCTACCTTCAGACATCCTCCTTTCATTCTGATTTATCTAAGGATGCTCGGCGACGTATTTGCCATCATTCTCAACCTTATCACATTATTGGAGACACCCTATATCGGGTCGGTGCTGACTCTATTCTCTGCCGTTGTTTGACATTCTTGGAAGCCGAATGAGTCTTGAATGACTGCCACTCTAGCGCCTGTGGAGGTCATATGTCTGGGTATGCTACTGCTTAAAAAATCCTTCATGCTAGTTATGTTTGGCCATCTATATTCAAGGATTGCATTCTCATCGTCCGCTTTTGTCACACGTGCCAAATCTACCAACGAAATATACATGTGCCCCCTGCTCCTTTACACCCTATCATTACCATCGGCCCTTTTTCCAAATGGGGCATTGATTATATGACCTGTAAACCTTGCTCGGATGGGGGGCATGGGTATATCATCGTTGCGATTGATTATTTCACAAAATGGGCCGAGGGAATGACTACATTATCTAATGATGGTAAGACAATGGCACAATTTTTATTTAATCATGTTAGTTCACGTTTCGAAGTCCCTCAGGCTATCGTCACTGATCACGGTTCTCATTTCTGTAATCATATGTGTTGGTCACTCTTATTGTTCATTAAATCAAACAACAGAGTGTAACATTAATAGTCAACCTGGGGAAGTCTTGTTATTTCAAAGGCAACTGCATACTATATGTACTCAACTTTAAAGAAAGTAATAAAAGTTATAGTTATAGTATACACAAACCATGTCTTGAACTGATAAACTGAAGTTCTACTATTTATTACAGCAATTATACTCTGTGCAGATAAGTTTCAGGATAAGGCCTACTTCTAAAAAGAAGACCGAAAGAATCAACTTGCAAAGAAGACCAAAAAGGGTATGTTGTAATAGAAAGTCGGGGCCCTATTCTCCAGAGCGAGAATCTTCAATACCTGCCTCTAGTTAACTGAGCTTTCCCAATTACTCTGTACTTAATCACCAGTGAAACATGCATATAAAGATTAACAGAAAACAGAGTTTCAACAAAGCATTGCAAACAATATTCAGGAAACAGTATCTTAACAAGACATGAATGAAAAACACACTGGACACACTGCAAAAATATAATGGGTGAATCTTGTGATGAAGGTGGGCCCTGTCCTTCTCACAATATTCCCCAGGGAACAAAGACTAGAAGATGATACTTAGAAAAAAGCTTTATTCATCCATCAATATGCCAGTTTTTATAAAGAACAGAGTTCCAGTCTCGTTCCTTAACTAAGCCTTTCTTTTTCACAGTCGTCCCTCGATCAATGTAGATGTATCCTCCTTATATAGGGGAGACATCTCTTTTACAACAGATTTCCACTGTTCTAATTCATTATACAAAAATAGGGAAGTCAATTCCCTGTCATGAAATATTGTTATAGTAACACTGTCTTTAGGTACAAGCATTGCATCCAGTGTAACAGCTTCTTTGATGACCAATCCCGATTTCTTTACTGTTGCCATATTTGGGATGCAGATCTCAACTATTTCAGCATTATGATCTTCATGCCGTTCCTGCTGTTTCAGTAACTACGAAAATAGCCTCCAGTTGTTTCAGCATCACAGACTGCACATTATCCTTTTAACTGTTTAGCTCTAAATAATTCAAAGATTAGCTATGAAGATGTCATGAATATATGCTAAATAATTAAACGTATAGTGATGAGAAGGATCATTACATACCTTTAAAGTAATTAAGTCAAAATACTAATAAAGGCTTTCAAATATAGGTTTGAAAGGGATGGTGTCATAACACAATATGTGGTCAACAAGGGACAATATAAGGTCCTAACATCCCCCCAACTGAAGTAGTTGCATGTCCTCATGCAACATCTACTTTGAATCTAAATCAGAATACTGGGATGTGCAGTGCAAATTACTTATACAGTAAGTATAAAGGTGCTTTTAGTCATGTTCCTGAAACCCTGAGCGTTCTGTACCCTGTACCATGCCGCGAGCTCTTCCTTTTTGGATACTTTAAAGTAGGCCTTATACTACTGTACTGGTAACCAAAGAAGGGGAAAGTGGAAGTGATAACCCAACCATCTGTTGCCACATTTCTAAATGCATTTAACATAGTTAGGCACACGTGAAATAGCTGCATCAAGATTTAGGGGATTGAAAGGGTGATATTCCCTTCTTTCTTTAGGGCAATTTTCCCAAAACAGGTTGTTTGCTTTCATGGCTAAAGATCCTTTTTGCTTGATGTACTACTGGCATTGTTCTAACACTGATGCCTGTAGTTGACTGATGTGTGCAGCCATTCTTGGTTCTTTTATGACCCTATGATGCTCAGCAATGAAAATAGCAGGATTTTGTGGTTCATCTTGGATTCACAGAAGGCAATTTTCTTCATTATGTTTCACTGAGAGAAAGGCATTTTGCCATGTAAGTTGGTTAGCCATAAAAGAAACCAAGGCTCTGATTTGGATGTCACCTGCTATAGGAATCAAATTGAACATTCTATCTTCTGGCATGGCCTCATTATGGAGGTAAAGCTCACATAGAAGGTTCTGTTCGCTGACTGATGCTTCTACAAAAGTTTCGATAAACTACTGGGGTGTAGTTACTTCATATGGTCGTCCATCTCTAGAGCTTTTATCTGAAGAAATGCTAGATGTTCCATTAGAAATACTGAATAATTGAAAGATGGTTTTCTGTGGGCCAAAAGTCTTTGGAATAGTTAAAAAATAAGAGATAACCTATTTTTCAACCTTTTATTTTCCTTCTGTTGTGCCTGGAATTGTTCCAAAATTTCCCAATTCCTATATACATGGTTCTACCATTCCAATTTTTGTGCCTGGAATTCCCGTCCTTGCGATGAGGCATACTTTGTCTTCCATATCTTACTAAGTTCTTGAATTCTTAGAGTTTGAGTAGAAATAGTATGTACCTCAGGAGGCTCAGTTTGGGTATCTGCCGTGTTTACAGATTTGGGTACAACATTCTCAATTTTGACAACTGGAGTAGGCTGAAGTAGTTTCAGTTTATCTTCTTCCTCGGAAATTCTTGAAGGTCCTGCTAGTTCTTGTGTAACAGTAGGGCGTTCCTTTTTAATTATAACAGGAGTAGTTGCAGGAGTAGGTCCAGACAGTGGAATTTCAACCACCTTATAACCAGCCCGAGAATAAAGATCACCACATTGACTACACATATATTCTTCATATCTCTCTTTATCTGCACTTTTTTCTACTGCGGATGCTACTTGGGCCAGAGTATACAGATTGAGCTCTCTTTCATAGGCTTCCCTTGCTATTGTTAACTCTTGCTTATAGGCCTCAATCTTATCTTTGAGAAATTCATTTTCCTGTTGAAGGGATGCCATCGTAACCAGTCTTTCTGTAAGAGTTGCAGTCTCGGTGGTTAATTGAAGTGGTTGTGTGGTGGCTACTTCCTCATTTATTTCTTCAGTAGGAAATTCCTATGTAACATCTACTAGGTTCTCAGTTGGTTTCACAATAGCTATTTCCTTCTGCGAATTCCTCATACCAAGCAATTGAGTAACCAGTTCTTCTGTAGCAGTAGTATCCTAGGTATCAATACTTTGCTCGTCGACAGGTGACTTTTGTATGTCTGCTGTTGGATGAATCTCAGATTGTTGTGTTGTTTTCTTCTCTTGGTCATCAACAAGTGTTTCTTGTGTAACACTTGCTGAGACAGTGGCTGATTCAACTGTATGTTGATCACCCATTTCCTGTGTATGGTCAGTTGCTGTGTCCTAATGAATTTCCAAATCATGGTCGTCGGCAGGTGGTTCTTGTGTAACACCTGCTATAGCAGTAGCTGGTTCTTGTGTCTCAGCTACTTCTAAATTGTCTATTTTCAGATTCTCAACAAGTGGTTCTTGTGTTACACCTATTGAGTCAGTAGCTGGTTCTTTTGTATCAGCTACATGCAATACTTTGTCCTGGGTATCTACTTTTGATAAGTTGGCAACTAGTTCTTGTGTAACAGTTTCTTCTTTTGAAATGAATGATGTCACAAAATCCTAGACATTTTTCATTTCGGTGCCTGAGGGTGAGGGAGGTAAGGATTCAAGGTTTGGTTGAATATGGGGTTTTAAAATAATGGGTGGAACGTCTAGAATAGGGATTTCTATTGCTGCTATAGTAGATGTCCTCCTGTGTCTTCTAGGTAAGGAGGCGGGAAAAATAGGAGTTTTCTTTTATGGGTGGCCTTCTCTGGGGTAGGAGGGATGCTCGAAATAGCAGCTGATTTCAATGAAGTCCTTGTTCATATTTTTGTTGAAAGGATAGGGGTTTCTTGCGTTTTTCTTTTCTTGCATAGCTTGGACAAGGGTATTTCATCGTCTGAGTCACCACTGGGAACATGAACAGTGGGGATGGGTGATTCAGGTAATTCATGGAGTAGGGTTGGTATATTAATGGGGTCAGTCGAGGTAATTGTTGTAGGTGGCTAGGGGATTTCATTTTGCTCTTGGGAAATATCAACTGTCGCATGAGAAGTTTCTACCATTTTTTGAGGACTTCCAGCAGCGTTCTGAGGAAGGTTCGCTGTTGCCCGAGATGTTTCAGCAGTTTGTTGAGGGATTTCGGCAATTTTTTGGGGGATTTCAGCAGCGTCCTGAGGCAAATTGTTATGGGGGATAGGGTTTTGTAGGGAAAAGCCTCTGAGAATTAGGAGCTAGACCAGGCAATGGTGGGTAATAGAAAGGAGTGGGTACCTTGCGTCCTTGGAATAGTGTGACATATTCTTTAGACATCCCAACAAATAGTACCGCATGTTCAATAGACGACCATGTCTTAAATGATTTAACAACATAAAATCGTGCTGGTACACTACTTGGTAACGTCCTTCGCAAGTGAAGTAGTGCTTGATGAATTATACAACTTTTGGCCATGGAGATGGTAGTGAACGCAATGCAACCCCTCTGCCCTTTGGCTCGACCTGCTCGCCAGGTAGAAGAAAATCTTGTTGGGCATTTAGAATTAACTGTTTTCGGTTGAACCAGCGGGTGTCGTTAGCTGGTAATCCTAAGACTTCTGCTATATCCTCCTCTGTTACCGAAATTCGCACCCCACGAACAATAGAATGATCCTCATTTAGAGTCAGTGCAAATTCTAGGACTTGCTGAGAGTCAAATTCCTGGAGTCTTCGGAAATAATCAACCCAGCCTGCTTGCAGAAAAATTTGATATGCTTCTGGATAAAGCTCCAACAAAGCCATTGAACCAGGTTCATTCCTGATAGCGTTACCTCCCATAGTTACTGGTTTGGTAGAATGCATGCTACAGAGCCAAGTTACCGTATCAGAAACAGAGTATGATTTTTCAAATGGGATATTAAGAGAGTAGAACTATGACTGGGTGGCGGGACTCGATCGTGCTAAATAAGTGACATTGATTGGCATATCGGATAATTATTTTAAACCTTGGTATTCCACCCCAACTACGGCTAAATGATGGGTTTCTAGTGTACGACGATTCTGGCAATTATATCGTGATCTTCTCATAACTATAGTTTAATATTTACACATAAACACGCATACCTTCACGTTTTACCTTTGATTTCTATGCTAAAAGTCTGTCTTTGTCGTTTAGTGGCTAACCAATGATATTTAGAACAGGTTATAAGATATGAGGGTATTTTATATGAAAGGCTTCCCTTATGTCGAGAGGGTGATGGTGAAGGAACTTTAATCATCAAGATAAGTGAGTGATTCTCTATTACGGAAGAATGGGGGGATTGAATACTTTTCGAGAAAATGGGAAAAAGTCAATATTTTTGTGATAAAGGGAAAGATGAGGTAAACTTATAGCTGGAAGATAGGAAAGAATTCATGTCTCAGAATAAGAGAAATGGGGAAAATGTTGGCATTTCAGCAACGGCTGAAACTGGTGTTTCAGCAGTCAACGAAGAGAATTACTGATCCTTCATGTAATATAGTTATTCTTTCACCCAGTCTCCCAATTAGGACCTGCAAAATACATTGTAATATGGCAACCTTTGATGGGGATTATTAGTTAAATAATCTAATCTAATGCTAATAAAAATAATGCAGAAATTAAATGCAATTTGGAGCAAGAGGCTTTCTTAAGAAAATGTAGTGTGAGCCTATCATACAAGTGGCTTTGAAATCCTCCTTAGAAATTGGTTGTTGATATGGGCGAAGCCGATACCCATTTACCAGCAATGGAGTTCTAGAACCATCAATTGTTAGGAGCCTTACTGTTCCATTAGGAAAGACAATATCTATTTCATAAGGTCCTAGCCACCTTGTTCGTAATTTTCCTTCGAAATTTTCAAACCTGGAATCATATAATAAATCCCAATTACCTTTTTGGAACTGCTTATGTCTAATAGCTTTGTCATGCCACCTGGTTCTTTGCTGCTGAATATAGTTGTTTGATGGATGGCATCCAATCCTTTTTCGTCTAGCTCTTGTAGCTGTTGTAACCTGGTTGTCTGTGCATTTGTCAAACCAAGGTTAACAGCTAAGGCAGTTCTTAATGTTTTGATTTCAAATTCCACAGGAAAAACAACACTTTTACCGTAAACCAATTCATAGAGAGAGAGACCTGTAGTGTTCCTCCAAGTCGTTCTATAGGCCCACAATGCCTTAGGTAATCTTTCCTATTCTGCTTCACAGTTTTTGTTAAAATTGCTTCTCTGACTTTATTTGTACTTTCCACCCGCCCATTAGCTTGGGGGTGGTAAGGTGTGGTCATTTTATGATTAATATGATATTTTTGAAGCGTATCTTTAAAATC
>Ga0068628_1000142_pt1 | contig 18574 bp, 13 predicted proteins | sample InSIn2gowninarea_FD_77431 | JGI IMG/M metagenome (GOLD analysis project Ga0068628, IMG submission 77431) | Clean room microbial communities from NASA Spacecraft Assembly Facility at Jet Propulsion Laboratory, Pasadena, California, USA -... ... | reverse complement strand
TGAATTGATCTGCAATTAAAATAACAATGGCAACAGCAGGCACAAGGAACGCAAATGCAGCAGGCAATGCCAATACAAACCTCAATGCCAATGCAGGAGCTGTTGTAGACGAGTCCCTTTTCACCCAACTCACGACGGAGATTATCTTAACCCAAGAGCGCAGAGAAGAAACTATGCAAGGTACACTCACTCTATTTTGACTAAGGTTTCATTGTTTGTTTGTGGGTATGCAGAGGATTCTGAGAAACTTGTGCCTGGGTTTGTGGGTATTTTGAGAAATTAGGTTAAGTCAGATTTACTTTGAATGTGCTGAAAATTGAGGAAGCTAGGATTAGGGTTTATGCTGTTTTAATATGTTGATGGCTCTGAGAAACAGGGTTATTGTTTTGATGTTGAACGCAGCCTTGAAGGAGGATATTTTGGGGTCGTTGGACAAGTCCTTGGAGGCGGATGCATGGGCATTGAGGTTTGTATTGGCATTGCCTGCTGCATTTGCGTTCCTTGTGCCTGCTGTTGCCATTGTTATTTTAATTGCAGATCAATTCACTTCAATGGAAAGGTAGAGAGGATGCGATCTGTAACAACCAAAGATTCAGATAACAGAATATCAATGACATTGGGATCAGGAGAAATATTGCAAACTCTCTTCAAATGTAGAAGTTTTTGCCACAACCTATTCCCATAAATATGCAATATTTTTAAAAACAAACGTCTAGATATACACCATTTGAATGGAGGATAGAAGGGCCACTAGACTATCCAAAGTTAGGGCAGGTTGAGACATGAGAGGTTGCTCTTTGGGTTAGGTTCAAGTTTATTTTGGATAAATGGGATTAGTTCTTGTTGCATCTATGGGAGTAAGTAGCTTCACTTCTTAGGATTGATGTATAAGGTTGAGTATTGTCATCTCAACCATGATCTCCTTAAGTCAAGGAGTTACACTTATCTCTAGAAGATGGGTAACCATTATCTCCTTAAGTCGAGGAGTTACACTTATCTCTAGAAGATGGGTTAGCTTTCCAACACATACATTCTTGCAAAGAATTGAACCTGTGAACTTGAGACCTAGTCATAAAAGTACATCAAGCTCAACCATTATTGGGTCCCCTAGTAGAGTTAAGTTCAAGTTTTACGAAGAGGAGTATCTCTTCTTCCAAAGTTACTTAAGATCTATGCATCTCATATAATAAGAGGATTTTTTACCATGATATTTTGACTAAAGATTTCAACCTCTTCCCCTTTCTAACTTCCTTAATATGGACTCATTTTATATTATTTTTTTTAGAAAGAATAAGTAAATTGTAAAAAAAAAAAAATTAATATAAAATATATATAATAGTTATCAAAAAGTTTATTTTTATCATTTTATGATATTATTATTCTTATCATCTTTTCAATAAACATAATATATACTTTCAGCTTTTGGTAAGTATTCGATACACATCGACCATTCATTTATCTTCTCATTCATTAGTATAGATACCTAAAAAAGCATTTTCATTTATTAAACACACTTTTAGTAATATATAACATTTCTATATCCAAAATGATAAATATATGACCCAGATAAGGTGTAATTTTGTAATATGAAGAAATATTTTTTTATATTGGCCAACATCATTTTAACATTGTTTCTCCTCTAAAAGGGGAACTCCTTGGTACACATTTCAAAATGGACAAGATAAGATTATCATATGGTGCATCTTTGCATAATGGAAGAGATAAGATTATCATATTATAATCAATATTATCTTCAAATTTATCTAGCATACAAAACTAAAGATTACATTTTTGAAACAATATCAGTTTGTCATCTTAAGTAAGTTAGTATCAAAATCAACCAAAATTGAAGCTTAACTTAGATTGTTTATGATCTAGCACCCTCATCCAAGTCATCCACCATTTGCAGCCCTAGTTCTAGATCATTTGCAATTTAGTTTTAGATCACCTATGAATTGATGTTGAACTTAGAAGACTACCTAATGTTGGCATTTCTTGTTGTAGATCACTTGTAACATTGTCAAATTGAAATCATCATTTAGAAGGTCAACAATAATTGGTTCTCACTCTTCAATAGCATAAGTTATTCATCAACAAACCTACATATCTACATTAAACTAGCTAATCATTTGTTTACTTTGTTTGTCAACTTTTTACTAGATTTCATTATAATTTATATTATCTATTTATCATTTTATAAACATTTTTTGGGCATTATTTTAATGTAATATTTTTCTTTATTTTATATTTACATTTTTAATGAACCTATCCTTTTTTTATTTTCATATTGTCATAAACCTTACATCCTTATGAAAACCCTAGATCTTTCCATGGGTAAACATGGCTTCAATCTACAACAATTTGAATCTAATTTAATAATTCATGTAAGAACTTATCATGGAAGAAGAATTCTAAAGTTTCATAACTCAACAATCAAAGACTTAGAATATGTCAAATAATCAAGACAATCAAAACAAATAAGATATTTAAGGACCACCTAAGATTCAACAAGAATTAAAAAAATCAAAGATAAGAATATTATTAAATAAAGTATGGTTGATACAAGATTGGTGAAGAATGAAAATGATACATCTTTCATTTATAAGGGGCTTTGTAAAAGCCTCTTACCATTAGAGATCTGAAATGAACCTCTTCCTTATGATTACAAACCATCAATACTTGAGATGTTAAATGGAGAGGGAAATCCAAGATAACTATGCTAATTTTTGAAGAGGAATGTAGCATTAAGGTTGGAAATGAGGATAAGTTGCTTGCCTAATTTTTCCCTAGGAGTTTGAAAGGATAAGCTTTTAATTAGTTCTACAAGTTTACTGTAACGCTACCACCTATTTCTTCATAATATTTTCACCTATTCCCGACATCACAAACCCTAAAATTTCATACCTAATTTTTTTTTATTAGTTTAAACACTTGAATGATCTAGGAATGGACATAATGATCCATATGAGCATATTAATGTTGCTAGCTAGTCAGTACTCACATGGCAAGATTGGCCAAATCCGGATCAGCCAATCCCGATTATAATCCTTCTTGTGTTCACTTCTCAATGCTCATCCCATTGGAAGACACCACATAAGTGATCCCACCATTCCTGCTCGCAAACTGTGCAACAAACATTTTGTTCATAGCATAATGGTTTCCTACTCAGGGCCCATATCACCTAAGAGAACACTCATCCACTAGGTTACTCATCCTTTCAATGTAACCTTCCAATTCACAAGTGTAGATAGATTTTCCTAAGTAATCTCCCAAATGAAATGGGTAAGCATCATCACCTATGGAATGATCTTCATACTCCTATTTATTACTACAATTAGTATGACTACTAATTACCCTCATTCGGTAACTGTAGTTTTATTGACTGCTACCCTCATCTGATAACCTATCGAGGGTATGAGACACTAGCCTGCCATATTTATTGGCTAGGCTCACCATGTAGTTCAACATCCCCATACCCATATCTTGAGGAGCCATAAATATTGGAGCAATACCCTCAAGTGGTTTGTACATTCTAATAAATTTTAAGCAAGGTTATAAAATAAAACCACCCCATGTTCTATCGATCCTAGAAATAATTGATCCTGAATCAATTATTAGGGTTTATAGGTTTCATACTTGTAGGTAAACAAACCATCTTTCATATTTAAAAAAATTAATAAATTTATCAGCGTATGCAAGAAGTTTCAATTAAACTTGTTCAGGAAGCCACTGGGAATATTCGAAAGTACTAAAATTATCCCATATGCATGATGTTGCGCATAAAGTACTTCTTTATAAAAGCCTCACATGTTAGAAACTAATAATAAGCCTTGAGTTAACACTAAAGTCAACTACTTCTAAGAAGGAAGTGTGGCGTAGAGTGGTCCATACTCAAGGAATATTCTTTTTGTATGTCGTTTATCGAATTCTTTTAACAAGAGTTTGACTAATGTACCTTCTATATATTTGTCTTCATTGTTGGGACAACCCGTAAGTTTCATTCTTGTAGACTTAATTCAATTTTATGGTAAGATCGAAGTCCACTTTATCCCTCTAGGGTTTGTTACCTAATTTAGGTCTTCTTTAAGGATTCTCTCTAAACCTTATTTTTCAAATCCATGTATCATTCCTCAAGATAATTATCCATTTTATAAGGCTATACACAAATATAAAGATTCTTTTTAGCATAAGGGCCTTTGTTCATCTCTATCTAATGCCTTGAAGCAATTGTTCCTAAGAATAGGTTTGGTTCAATATTCATTCTAGCCATGTAATAAATTTTCTCCCTTTGACCCAAATGCATGTATCACTCACTATGTGTTAATGACCTCCACTTATTATCTATATCATAGGTTATACCACACCTTTAAATTAATACAAGGTTATCTAAATACACTTAGTTATCCTCTTTGATCCACTTACAAGTGTCTAAGGGTTGATAGTGTTATTCCATAGTTTTCAATGTATTATTAAACCACACTTAGCTAGGAAGTGTATTGTCTCCTTGTGTCACTAACTAATTATCTTTAGATTGAGATCCATCAATTTCTATAATATAACATACATAGTATTAGTTATACAAGACAACCTTAACTTTGTCAATAATACCCATAACTATGGGTTTATTTTACATATTAGATAGATGTTTATGCTAAGTGTGTAGTAATACTTCCCTTGCATTATTATATACTAGTTTCATGTGGAAACATTTTGGATTCAATTATGCTAAATAGCATTTAAATACCTTAAAGAACATCCCATAGAGTGAATCACATCAAATACATTGGATTATTATCAATAGGTTTACATGTGAACCATGATTATTTTTATGGATATATATAGCTCTTTCTCGACCTTATTTCAATACATAAGGATTTTCAATCTTACAAATATAGGGTAACCCTAATTTATACATCATGAAATGTAAGAAATTTGATTACATAGTTGTTCCCTTACAATGTAGGGAATTATATCATTTCCTTGTAGAAGTATTTGATGAACTTCATTATGTCTTCATTGTAGCTCCTTGCCATCTTCATCTCCCATAATCTTACAAGGATCCAAGGTTCATTGATTTTGAGTACTAGGAAAGGCTTATGAGTATTGAGGATTAGGACAACCATTTTCCTTTGACCAAAATGCATCCTACTTTAAATGCATTTATATATAATTCAACAATACAATTTCCCTTAAGGAACTCTGGAGGTTTTATGTTCTTCTTTGAACTACCTCCCTTCCTTGATCGCAGGGAAAAATTTATATATGATCACCTCATGATAACATTATGAAATAAAAGAGATTAGTAATAATCACCACTTTTGTTTTTCAAGAAAGTACCCAATAATATCTTTTGTAAGTTCTTTTTCATAGTAGGTTTTTGTTTGACACTCATTATTACCATTGATGTTTATTAATACTTAGAAACACTTTCCTTAACTAAAGAGTATTTAATCTCTCTTAAAAAAAAAAAAAAGATTCTTCAATAATCCTAATAATAAGTCTTTATAGCTTCTTTAAGTAATAATTAAAAAAAAAAACAACTTTGGATGATAAGGAGGCTACGTGTTTTACCTGCAGTAAGGAGACTTGGATTCTAACAGTCAAAAGTGGTTTTGCCGAGGCTCAAAGATCATAACATTTTTCAATGGTAATTGCGTGGACTCATGAACCAAATACTTGTCAAATCTCGCATGACCTTATGGAACGCAGTATCCATTGGGTTCATACAGAGAAGGTTTATTTCATAATACCCTAAGATGTCCTATTGAAGGTGCGGTCTCATGGACTCCATGGTCATGGGATATGATCAAACACAAGAAAAAAAATATGATTTGCTTAACGTAAGTTCGCAGACCCAAGAAACATGAAGGATTTGTTGGAGAGGACCCCAGTTTGACTAACAAGGTGCCTTCACACTCGCTCTGAGTCGCTCATTCATAGCCTCAGCAAAATGAGTCTCGTGACTCCAAAAAGCTTTGCTAAAAGGAACCTACACATCATCGATGGAGGGTCTCTTGGCACAAGTCTCTCAGGAAACGCACAAAACCTAAGCGTTGGGGGCAAGAACAGATCTGTGGTGTCACAAAATATTTTCCAACATGGGTACGCTGGGAGGAGATTCCAGATCGAATGTCAAAATAGATCATCTGAACTATAGTCTCAGCGACGCTGAAGAAACCTGTGCACCTCACCACATAGAACATTCTTTTCACAAAAATTTGCACGCAAAGGTGCATTGGGAGGGGGATTTACAATGCTATGATTTGCAGATTATGCATAAGGAAGGGTACACCAGGGGGAGAGGAGGTTAATCTCGAACCAATTCGAGTTGATACTGCATCGTTGCCAGTATTCTTTCAGCATAAGTCTTCGGGTATCAGCAGGTAAGGACATCCAACAGGACACATAACGTGGTTTCTGGGTTGCCAAATAAGAATTCAAGGCTTTGACAAGATGGGTGATGGGGCATGACTACATATGATGCCACAAATTCCCATAACATGTTTCTAAAAGCCATCCCACATGATACCCTTAAGAAAACTTAAGTTTATTCTCGAACTGCCCCTCTTTTAGCTAGACAAACCTTATAAATATTTATTCCATAAGGCACTTTAGAAAATAATTTAAAATAAAGTGTCTTCTCTCTCTTTTTTATTACAAATAGATAAAATGTACTTGCTATTCACATGCAACAAGAAGAGCTAACTACAAACATCATGTTTTTCAAAAGAAAATTATTAATGTATGGTTAATGAACCTTTAAATATTATCTCAACATCAAAATAAACTATCTAACATTGAAGACTAGCAAATTAACTTGAAAGCTTTGGCTGATCATTTTAGCATTAGTAGTTAAAATTATAGAGGAGCACCGGAGCTTTGAGGGGATGCTCCTTTCTCCACATAGCTTCTAGACCAAATCTTGAAAATAAGAGAATAATAATATCTATATGTCTTTCCCTCTTCTTCTTTTTTCTTCCTTCCCCTTTTCCTAAGGGTTCTCTCTTTATTTATAGCCAAGGTTGCCATAATATTTCCAAAATAATTGTTTACTCATCCAATTCAATATTTTTATTTGGAAGGTGTAGGTATTTTATTGTTTTTGTGGTAGGTTTAAAAATAATTTTATTTGCATGTATGGTATCATACAAAATAATTTGGACCCTTTATATTAGGTTACAAATTAGGTTTAATTATTCTATGCACCTAACACAAGGAAACAAGGTATATGGGATCACATCTCCATTATTTTCACAAAAACCCAAAATATCCTTTGTAGCCTCCACAACATGACAAATAATCATTCTAACCATAAATTTTAATTTCACCCAATTTTACTAAAATCCTTAGGTGAAAATTTTAAATTCAAATGAATGGAATATTCCTTGCCCCGTTCGAAAATAGTCAATAAATTTAGAAAATAGACATCAAATTTCTAGCACTCATTTTTACCTGCAATGACCCTTTCATCTTGCAAAATAAATTTATTAGTGCATCCACACACATACAACATCAAAATTGAATATTATGTGCAATTATTATGGTATGCATCTATATGATCTACGAAGGTCATCGTGGCTTGTCAATGAATCAACGCCAATCATTTCCTCACTCTTACTAATTCGTTCCCATAACCAACTCACCCTTGGTCCCTTGGTTCTCTAACATGACTTCCCATTTTGATTCAACCTGTAACCTGTGTCATAAAATCTCGAAGCTAGCATCAAATCAACACAAATAATGAATATATCCACTCAAAATTTCTCATCTTACAATCATAAATAATCTTAATCACATTTAAATTCTTGATGGTATTCGAGTCTTAATAAGTACAATTGGGTGGGTCATTACATTTACTTCTAGGTCCCTTCATAGTTTTGAAGAGGTGGAATAAGTCTTTGTTAATCAATATAGGTATAAATCCAAGAAGTTACCAATATTAATTAATCTCTATGTTACTCAAGAAGACCCTAATGAGAAGTTAGAAAGTGCATCCCAAGGTTCAAAAATATATGGCAAAGTATTTGAACACCAATGGAAAAGATAGATGCAAATTTTTTTGGTAAACTCCTAATTCAAGAATATAAAACCTTATGTATGTGATAAAATTTATTACTTTGTAGTAATCTTACTCAAATGATGCTTACAAAAGCAAAAAATTTGTTTGATATTAGAATTATCAAATATGAAAGCCATAATGGATAAAATAACAAAAAATATGTCCCACCAAGAATAAAGATGAAAAGTTATTTAATGCATATAAAATAAGCAATCAACTTACCTTAACGAGGCAACAAATACAAAAGGAACCTATGATCACCATTCCAATTCCTCATAAGGAATATCTTGGTTGATTTATTACAAAATAATTAATTTTCTTACCACCTAAAAGGGCTCAAGATGATAACAATGTGGAAAAATCAAAATAATATACATAATCCTTTTATTATGAATAACACCAAATTAAAGGATAAACAATTAATTAATATGGTAAATAAAGATATAAAATATAACAATTAATAAATAATTGAAAGTATGTATATCCAATGTTTTATCCAAACAAAGAGCAAGATAAAATTATTAATAACATTGAGAACTATATGGAGCATGGTTTGGAAAATTTGCATGGGGTAATAATTTTGAATTTGGATATTTATACCCATGTAAGAATAGGAAAGCCTAAAGTTATTATAAACCCTGTTACAAATGAGATTGTTCAACTACCATCCGATCCTAAAAACTACAACATCAATATATAACTAGAATATCCTTGTATGAATTATTAAAAATGTGACGAGCCTATAGAAACGTCCTTTATGAAGCTTTCAAGAATGAACAAGTGCCAACTAATCTTAATAAGTCTACATTTGCAACCATCATGAAAACTTGGTAACCATAATCTAGGGATATCAAGTTTGATCCATTTGATTTGCCAAGTATGGATATAACCCATCAAAGTTTACCTCTCTGTAGTGAATTGGATGTAGTAGGCAAAGAGTTCAAATGGATTCTAGTTGATAGTGGATAAAATTTAGAGATTTACTTAATATACTTCTTAAGATATTATAGTTTAGAGAATATTCCTCCTAGTGAGCCCTCCAACATGAAAATAAAAGCCTTTGATAATGAGGATAAATAAATGAGTCCTTCTACCTAAAATTATTTTCAAATCTTTCTTTCCCTTTATGTTCATGATATATTCTTGATCTTGTTTTACTAAATTTTTATTTTATCTTCATTCTTGTTATTTATATATTTCTTCACTTTAATAAAATTTAGTTATATAGCTTTATTAAGGTAACTATCATTCAATACTAAATAAGAAATCATTCATTTAATGCTTATATTGCTAATAATGATTCTCCAAGATAAGTATGTAATATCTTGCAAGATATGAAGATAATAGAATGAAGTTATTTTTTGATAGTTCCAAGTACAAAAATGGGGTAAGGATTGTCACCATCTCCCCAACTAGTAAGAAACCCTCCATAGAATTCAAGTTATTCTCTACAAGAGATACCAATAATAAGAAAATGTAAACTTGAAGGCATGTAAGTTGATAACCATGAATGGTAAGAAGATAAATATCATACATCTAAAGATATATTATGCATAACTTAGCTAGTCTATCTTACCTGTATATCATGCTTGTCTATTATAAAAATGTTTGCTTTCTTTTTTATAATTTGATTTCTAACTTATATTCTTCAACATAAAGATATATCCCTCAAGATAATCAACCTACTTCATGTGTTTCTTATTCAACTTTCCTTGCTTGTAAATAAATTTTAATGCATAGTGGTTTGTATACAATATAAACTCCTTTAGTAGTAAGTAATATCTCTATTTCTTAAATGAATAAAAAATATCATATAATTCCTAAACATATGATGAGTGTTTTTCATCTACTTCTCACTAAAGTATACAATAGGCCAACTTTCTTGACTTAGAATTACTCCAATAGAGTTTTACTAACATAATAATATACTTGACATACTTTATTGAAATCTAGTAAGATTGTAACTATCTTATCTATCACATTCTTCAAAAATTTAAAATTCCTTTTAGTATAAATGGTATATTTAAATTTATTCATTCCTCTTTTCATGGTTTCATTAATGGATGCACCAATCCAATTAAAGTTTTTAATGAAATTCTTATAGAAATTTGCTAAACCATGAAAACTCCTTACCTCAAATAGATTCCTTGGTCATGCCCATTCCATAACTGTTGAACTATGCGTGACACTGAGAGGGGGGGGGTGAATCAGTGTTTCAATTTCAAAAAATTTAATCCAAAACTTAAACTAGTGCAGCAAAAAAATGAAACCAAATAAAGCAAGCACACCAAGATAGCAATCACATAACACATGATATAACAAGGTTCACCAATGTGGCTACATCCCCGAATAAGAATGCTTGAACTCCAATCCAAATCCAACCATTGTAAAGCACAAAATTTACACATAATTTACCAGCACCAATTGGAAGGAGCACCAACCCCTAGGTTTTGCAGCACCTACTGCAAGGAGCACCAACTCCTCTTGCCAAGCACCCACTTGATAGATTTACAAAGATAGAATGAAGGATTAATATCCAGTTTCCCAAGACTCGGAATGGTCTAGCTCAAGATCTTTTGCTCACACTTTCTATCTGGATCATACTCCTTTTCTTTTCAAGCTCATACCAAATTAGCTCATCTCACCTCTATAGTTTGAACCACTTCTTCTTGATTCATACCAACTTACATTTTATTTCTGCAAACCCTGTAATTTTTAATCACATCTATATTTGATTCATGCTAAACTCACTTTTTATTCTTGCAACTGAAAAACACCCACAACTCAGATCAAGAAATTGTTACTTAAATCATTAGGAAGGCTACCATTATTCTTGCCATGAAAATGCCTCGTACTCTGAATATCCGTTACTCACACACATCTGTTACTCACACATTTATGTTACTCACACATTTCTGTTACTCACTCATGCTTTAGATGTAAATCCGTATCTGCTCACTTCTTTTTTCTTTGTAATATTCTCTTCAAAGTTTTGGGTTGACGTCATCAATGAAGAATTGCATTAGCAGTCAAAGAGAAAAAGGAGTGGCATCAGCAATTTGCCTTGCAGATTCTAGGACATACAAATAAGGCTTTGAGGGTGTGACATCAGCGAGTCCAAAACACATTAGTAGCCGGATGGAAAAAGTTGTGACATAAGCAAAGAGTATCAAACGCTCCAACTAAGTAAAGAGGAAACCTGATGAAGGACATGTGTTGGAAATCTAACTGTGGAGAGAATAAAACCATGGAACCCGCTTGGTAATTGTAAAGAATTAGCATGAAGCTATCGAAGTATGACACATGTTGATCAAGATGACATCAATGGAAAGAAACTACAAAGGGAGCCAGAAGGAAACAAGCCATGACGTAAGCAAAAGGTCTCAAATGCTTCGAGACATACATATAAGGCTTTGAAGGGTGACATCAATGAGTCTAAAATACAAAGAGAGACGAAGGAAAAAAAGGCCATGACGTAAGTAAGAAGTATCAAGTGCTCCAACCAAGTAAAGAGGAAGCCTGATGAATGGCATGTGGCAAAAATATGATCGTGAAGAGAATAACACCATGGACCCTACTTGGTAGCTTTAAAGAAACAACATAAAGGAGATTGACGTCAGCAGGTCCAAAACACAAAGAAAGTCGGAAGAAAATAAGCCTTGATGTAAGCAGAAGGTCTCAAGTGCTTCGACCAAGTAAAGAAGGAGCCTGATGAAGGACATGTGGTAGAAATCTGACCACATAAAGAATGAAACCATGGACCCTGCTTGGTAACTTTAAACAATTATCATGAAGCTGTCGGAGTATGACACATGGTGAATGAGATGACATCAACGAAAGGGCAAATACAAAGGGAGCTAGATGGGAAAGGTAATGCCATCACTAATTTCAAGCGAAAGGTTTCAACTAAAGAGGAAAATAGAGAAGCTACCAGAGTATGACACATGGTGGATACGATGACATCAACGAAAGGGCAAATACAAAGGGAGTTGGATGGAAAAAGTAGTGACATCACTAATTCCAAGAAGAGGTTCTGGCCAAAGAGTAAAATAATAAGGCTACTGAAGTGTGACACGTGGCAGAGCGAATGAGAAGTGGCTTTACTAATTTCAAGTAGAGGTTCCAACCAAAGAGGAAAAACATGAAGCTACTAGACTATGACACATGGTAGAGTGAGTGCAAGGTGACTTTACTAATTTCACATAGAGGTTTTAGCTAAGGAGTAAAATAATAAGGCTGCTGGAGTGTGACACATGGTAGAGAAGTGAATTTACTAATTTCAAGTGAAGGTTCTGCCCAAAGAGGAAAAACATGAAGTTGTCGGACTATGACATGTGGTAGAGCGAGTGCAAGGTGACTTTACTAATTTCATGCAGAGGTTCTAGATAAGGAGTAAAATAATAAGGCTACCGAAGTGTGACACATGGTAGAGCGAATGAGAAGTGACTTTACTAATTTCAAGTGGAGGTTCCAGCCAAAGAGGAAAAACATGAAGTTGTTGAACTGTGACACATGGCAGAGCGAGTGCAAGGTGACTTTACTAATTTCACGTAGAGGTTCTGGCTAAGGAGTAAAATAATAAGGTTGCTAGAGTGTGACACATGGCAGAGTGAATGAGAAGTGACTTTACTAATTTCAAGCAGAGGTTTCGACCAAAGAGGAAAAACATGAAGCTACCAGACTATGACACATGGTAAAGCGAAAGCCAAGAGACACCCACAAACACTTAACCATGGTGGTTAACTATGGTGGTTAAGTATCAAGGCATTGAATGATAGGATGATGTCAGCAGAAATGAAAATACAAAGGAACCCAAAGGCTCTATGTGGTGACATCACACATTCTAGGCAAAGGTTTCGGTTAGCATTGGGAAATACATGAAATAAAAGAAGATGACATCATTATCTTCCTCCAATAAAACAATGCTAAGTTTGAGGTAGGAAAATAGAACTAGCATAGAAATGATCGTGCCATTTTCAAGGATTCCATATTGAGGCGGGAAAAATAGACCCAACACAGAAATAACTGAATTCATCGTATTGAATAATATGATAACACTGTTGCATCGAGAAAACAAAATCAACACATAAATGATCATGCCATTCCAATGCTATGCCATTCCAACGCTGATGCATTGTGCAACCATGTGAACCTTACACACTTTGATCCCATCATGTTGATAACAATGACAACCCTGCTGTATCGTACTCAACAATCTCCCCCTTTGGAATTATTGGTAACATAGAATCAAAAACTTGTTACTCTTTTCCCCCTTACGCACGTCACTACTCTTCTCCCCCTTTGACAACAAATACAAAGGGGTGCCGTGGAATCCCCCTGAGATTGTGCACCCAAAAGCTAGTTAATGCTTGGGCAAAGTCACCACTCCCAATTTCTTTCGTAGGTAATCAAAACATTCCTTGGGTAATGGTTTAGTAAATATATCTGCTACTTGCTCTGATGTGGGAACAAATTCCAACTTTACCTCTCCTTCTACAACTTTTTCCTTTAAAAAGTGATATCGAATGGCAATGTGTTTTGTTCTTGAATGCATGATCAGATTCTTAGAAATATTAATTGTACTTGTGTTATCACACATAACTGAAATGGGCTCAGTGATGTGAATACCTAGATCCTTCATAATTTGTTTCATTCATATAACCTATGTACAACATGATGTAGCTGCTATGTACTCTACTTCTGCGATGGATAATGACACAGATTCTTATTTCTTGCTGTGCCAACCAACAAGATTTTCACCCAAGTAAAATGCACTGCCATTGGTGCTCTTCCTATCATATACATATCCTGCCTAATCTGTATTTGAGAAAGCAATGAGTGTGAAATCCTTCCCTTTGGGATACCATAGACCATAGTCCATTGTACCTTTAAGGTATCTAAAAATCTATTTTACTGTAGTCACATGTGTTTCCTTTAGACTTGCCTGAAACCATGTAACCATGCACGCTGCCTAAAGTATGTTAGGTCTGGTAGCTGTCAAATATAATAGGCTCCCAATCATTGACCTGTACATAGTCTAATCCACGGATGGAGACATATCATCCTTGCTAAGCTTGTAACTTGTCGTCATAGGAGTGCTCACAGGCTTGCAATCCTCCATAGTTAACTTTTTCAACATCTCCTTTACATACTTGATTTGAGAAATAAAAAAACCATTCTTCAATTGATTAACTTGCAAATCAAGAAAATATAAAAGTTCACCTATCATTGACATCTCAAACTCTGTTTGCATTTGGTTAGCAAATTCTTTGCACATTTCATCTTTGCTACCTCCAAAGATAATATCATCTACATAAACAACAATGATAACTTGATGATTATTTTCAAATTTAATGTAGATATTGCTATCCACCATAAATTTTTTAAAACCTTGCTGATGAAGATATGCATCAAGTCTAGAGTACCATGCTCGAGGTGCTTGTTTTAGACCATAAAGTGCCTTTTTTAATTTGCACACAAAATCTGGGTTCTCACTTATCTGAAATCCATCTGGTTGCTCAATGCAGACTTCCTCATCAAGATTTCCATTCAAAAATGCTGATTTTACATCCATTTGATAAACTTTGAAGTTCTTGTAGATTGCCAAAGTAAGAAACATATGGATAGCCTCTAATCTAGCCATAGGAGCAAAGGTTTCTTCAAAATCAATACCTTCAACTTGAGCATACCCATTACAAACCAATCTTGCTTTGTTTCTTATTACTTTTCCATCTTCATTAAGCTTGTTGCAAAAAACCCACTTGGTGCCAATCACATTTTTATTCTTGGGCCTTGGTACCAACTCCCAAGTTTGATTCTTTTCAATTTGGTTTAGCTCCTCATCCATTGCCTTGATCTAGTTTTCATCTTGATTTTCCTCTGCAACATTCTTTGGTTCTATGCTTGAGAGAAGGGAATATGTTCTTATTGTTCTTCTCCTTGTTTGAACTCTAGTGTTTAGATATCCAATTATTTGGTCAGTTGGATGATCCTTTTTCCATTTACCTATTTTGTGTTTCTAATTTTCCTCTATATATGAATCACTATGTGAGTTATCAGAGTCATTCTTTGGTTGTTCCTCTACCTCATCTGCCTTAATGTATTCTGGAATATTTTCATCATTGTCTTTTGGAAGTACTTTTAGTTCATTAATCTTGACATCTGCACTCTCAAAATTTTTCTAAGTCTTTTGTTGTAACACTTGTATGCCTTGCTTTTTATTGAGTAACCAAGAAATATACCTTCATCTGCTCTATCATCAAACTTGCTAAGATTTTCTTTCATCCTCTTGATGTAGCACTTACTCCCAAATACTTTGAAATATCTTGTTGATTCCTTTTTGTTGAACCATAGCTCATAGGGTGTCTTATTCTCATGTGACCTCAACATACATTTGTTCTAAATATAAATAGCTATGTGGACTACTTCTTTCCGAAACTTGTTAGCTATGTTGCTTTCTATCAACATTGTTCGTACCATTTCTTGAATTGACCTATTTTTCCTTTCCACCACACCATTTTGCTAAGGTGTTCTTATTCCAGAAAACTATCTCCTGATACCATGCTTATGACAGAATTCATTAAAATCATCTAAAATAAACTCACCTCCTTTGTTCGATCTCAAACATTTGATCCTCCTTCCAACTTGATTTTTTGCTAGATTCTTGAAGGTCTCAAATTTTTTGAGTGCTTCTGACTTGTGTTTCAAGAATAGTATCCATGTCATCCTAGAATAATCATCTATGCATAGCATGAAGTACTTATCCCTATTTAAACTTTATGTCCTCATAGGACCACACAAATCAGTATGAACAAGCTCTAATGGTTTGCTAGAATGATATTCCTTTGTCTTGAAAGTGGATCTAGTGAGCTTACCCTTTTGACATGAAGAACAAATACTATTTGGTGATTTTCTGATACTTGGTATATCTCGAATTTCCCCCTTTGAAGTAATTTTTACTAAGTTATCAAATTTGATATGTCCAAGTCTCTTATGCCAAAGCCAATCTTCATCCTCCTTTTCTGAGTAGACATGATCCATTTTAAGTCTCTATCAATGTATACAGATTTTTGGATGTCCTTGTGCCAACTGCAATTAACTTGCCATTATTTGCTCTTCTAATTTCACATCCATGTTTCTTGAATATTACATCATATCCTCTTTACATATTTGACTAACACTTAGCAGGCTATGTTTCAACCCGATCATAAATAATACTTCCTTTGACCAGATCTTTCCATCATTAATATTAACTATGCCTCTACCTACAATCTTTGCTCCATCATTATTGCCAAATTTTACTGATCCCCCTTCATGTTGTTTTAGTTACTCAAATCTTCTTTTATCCCTAATCATGTGGCTAGAACAACCACTATCTAGTATCCAAGGAGCTGGTTTATTCTCTGCTTTAAGAGCTATTTGCACTATTAGAGATTCTTTTTCATATTTTGGTTGCTTCTTCTCTTTCCATATTTTCTTGACACCTATTTTGGATTCATGCATTATCTCTTCCTGTTTGGTTTGTTGTCTCTTTGGGATTTTTCTATTATATCTCATGCCTCGTGACTGAAAAGATTTTTGCTGAAATTGATTTGAAAAGAATGTATTCGTGCAATTTCTCACAATGTGTCCATATTTGTGATAATTATAGCATTCTACAGCATAATCCATCAATGGTGCAAGCATATTTCTACTTGAGAAATTTCTTGGACCTACATTGTACTTGCATTCAGAGATTCTATGTCCATACCCATTGCACTTAAAATAATAACTAGAAAAGGATTGAGTGAACCTGGGTTGTGGAATTTGCCACATTACAGTAGTTGCCAGAAATCTTCTTCTTCTTTGGTGTGCAATGTGTGTAAATCCATCATTTTCCATACACCTATTATTTCTATCAGTATTCTTTTGCTTTGTATGAGATGGTTTTTCTTGATTAACTGGTTTCTTTTCTTCTTTGATTTCTAATTCTTTATCTACATCCTTAGAGGTTTGTCCTTATTCAAAACCCAAACCAAATTTAATATTTTGCGATCTTTGGTTCTTCAATATTTCATCTAGCTTTAAAGATCCTCCCTCAAGTTTATGATACTCACTAATCTTATGACTCATCTCTTCCAGTTGAAGATTCAATCTTGTAATCTTTGCTTCCAATTTGCTACAGTACTCAACTTTGGTAGTGATTTATTCTTCAAGATCCTCAGTTGTTTTTCACATTTCTTCTACCTGTACTTTTAAGTTTATAATAATTTCATTTGCATCATCAAGTTTTCAAGAAATCTTTCGATATTTTTCCTTTCTATCTTTAATTCTTCTAGAGCTGCAATTAATTCTCCTTCCAAATCAACTTCTGCTTCAACTTCTTCTTCATCAATTTTTTCTTCTAATTTTTATTTTATTTCTGATTTTCCTTCTTCAAACACCATGAAGAGAGCTTCATTAACATCTTCTTCTGAGTCTTCATTTGAACTGACTTTTGATGAATTAATGTTCTTGGAAATAAAGATTTTCTTCTTGAAATTACCTTTTTTGAAGTTTGATTTTGTCTTCCAGCCACTTCTCTCTCTGTACAAACTTTCATCATCTTTGTTCTTCCCATTGTGTGGACATTTCATTACAAAGTGCCCTACACCTCCATAATTGAAACATTTAAATGGTAACTTTCCTCTATATTTACCTTTTGTTCCTTTCTTCAATTTACGAACAAAGTTCACTTCCAATTCATCAGATGTCTCTTCTTCATCAGATTTTGGCATTGCTTTTGTTTTCTTCTTTGCTTTGAAAGCAACTACCCTATTAATAGATTGCCTGTTCCTATCCTCATTTCATAAGTAGTTAGATAACCATGCATTCCATCCATATTAAAAGTATCTAAATCTTTTGCTTCTTCTATGGTAGAAAATTTTGAATCAAATATTTGAGGAAGTGAGCGTAAAACCTTTTTCACAATGACCGAGTATTCAATCATTTCTCTAAGGCATATGATTGCATTGATCACTTCATTAACCCTTAGCATGTATGCTTCTATGTTTTCATCTTGATTGATCTTTAAACTCTCAAACTGCACTCAGTGAGTTTGAAGCTTAGCCTCCTTTATCTTCAAGTCTCCCTCATGAATGCTTTTCAATTTATCCCATATTTCCCTTTTCGACTCACAATTCATCACTTTTACTAACTCGCTGTCCACCAATCTACACATGATGGCATTCTTGGCCTTCAAGTTATTTTCATATGCCTTCTTTTTAGCTGCATCTGTAATAGGCGTGGAGGGTGCGGTATAACCATTTTTTGTGGCCTCCCAAATCTCGAATCCTAAAGCACTAAGATATGTTTGCATTCTGAGTTTCCAAAAAGAATAGTTATTGCCATCAAATAATGGAGCTTTATTTGAAGAAAACCCTTCACCTAAATTCATTGCATCACATACAAGATCTCCATAGCTGATTAAGCCAAAATAGGAACCCACTCTGATACCAATTGTTGAACTATGTGTGACACTGAGAGGGGGGGTGAATC
>Ga0068628_1000141_pt1 | contig 18601 bp, 19 predicted proteins | sample InSIn2gowninarea_FD_77431 | JGI IMG/M metagenome (GOLD analysis project Ga0068628, IMG submission 77431) | Clean room microbial communities from NASA Spacecraft Assembly Facility at Jet Propulsion Laboratory, Pasadena, California, USA -... ... | reverse complement strand
GCCTTCCAATTTCAAGTTTCTATTTTATTATCCTCTGCATGTAAACCTTTTTGTCCAACCTATCCACTTTGTCCATGATCTCTATCATACACAACAATGTTTATTGATGTATGTTTGAATGATATATAAGGAATCTCCCCATGAGAGTTTTGATGTGCAAATACAAATGAAGTTTGTGAATATAGGAACTTTGACAAGTTGGAGTAGAGTTACCAATCATTGGGATCCAATTCTTAATGTCCTTATCAACTTCACGATTGAAGATGAATCTTTTTCTATGACAAATTTCGTCCTTAACCTCATATATTTCACTGTGAACTTCTTCAGGTATAATCTCCATAAATCTAGCCATATAATGAAGATCAGTGGCTTGGGCTTGAGTCTAAGAAGACGAGGGATGAGGAACTTCAAGACAAATAGGAGGGGAAACTCTACCTGTTTTAGCTCCTCTAGGAGTAGAGGAAACATGTTGTCAACCCGTAGTGAGGGGATAATGTGGGTGGAAGAAACACGAATGAGAGTTTTAGCGAATGAGGAAGAAAAAAAACACAAATGAGAGAACCAAACATAATTTGGGAGAAACAAATTAAAATTACTAACCCAAAACAAGAAAAGGTTACTGGAATTGATTCTTCAAACTAATAGACTATACCTTAAAGTGTCATAGAAATACAATGAAAAGAAAGAGCCAAACAAAATACCAAGATGAGGACATGAGATTAGGGAGAGACCATGTAAAATGCCTGAGAACCACCAACAGGCCTAGAGAAGGGAATAAAAACCAAAAACCAATATAAAAAGTCCACATGCAGAGGATAATAAAATAGAAACTTGAAATTGGAAGGCCAATGAACAAATAAATGACCACCAAGCCAAAGTTCACACCCAATATTCATGCAGTCCTTATGCTAAAGAAAGTAAGATTGATCATTTTGACCTTCCAGCTGGAATCCATGATTAATCTTGAGAGTAGGGGAATTGTTTCTAAGAGTTCTACATCAAGCTAACAACCCAACACTCAAATAAGGCTAGAACCTAAAGTATAAGAAACACCAGCAAAAGCTCCAGGATAATTAGAGCGGAATTTCACTAAACAAACTATAGGATAAAGGAAAGTTGAGCAACAACTTGACATACTTAGGTAGTTGATGAACCAAAGACTATAATATATCACCAACCCCGATTCCAATTCTCCTGAATCACCTTGTATCATCATATCCCACAAATGTCACAGAATTTTCCATAATTATGTTTAAAATTTTCTTGAAGGTGGGTTGTATGACTAAATGTCTTGCGCAAATATCCCATCCATCAACCTCCATAATTTATATAACCTCCCAAATTCCATCCTTAAACACTCCATTAGTCCCTTCATGCATGTGGCCTACCAACTCAGGGTTGTACTTCCACGCTTCATTAAACCTTTCGCACTCATCTCAAGATGGTGGTGCAATTCCCATAGTTGGACACCTTCCATGGGTTTTTTTAGGATGTTGTTATGTACATACATGATGACATCTAAGTCATAATAAGATATACTCACTACTCTCCATGTAATAAGATACATGTTTTCTAAACCAACGAATGTGTGGATGACAATGGCCCCTCTCTGGATACTTAAAATCATTTTTATTTCATTATAATGAACTACAACTAACAATCCAACTGCTATTTTTCTCCTTATATAAATCACATTATATTATAAATTTAAAGTGGGTTTTTAGTGATAAAGGTAAAGTTGGTTTATATTTTTTGTAACCATGGTAAATCAGTAACACGTTAGAGTAATCCGAGAGAGGCCGAGGATCAAATCTTCCAACTAACACTATAACACCAAGAATATATTCAATAGTATGCAAGCTAGATATACCAATAACTTATCAGTTAGCAAGAGACATGACATCATATGGGTGGGATCACCTACTCTTTGAGCTTTATCAAAATGGGTCCAACATGTCCCTTAAAATTGAGCTTGGGTAAATGGAAGAACAAACCATGTTCCTAACCAGTCAACCTACCAAAAATGAAATATTATGGAAGGTAATGAAGTTGACGAATTTTATTTCTACCCATTATAAATGGACCACTACATAAATATTTTTAAGGTCAAATGGGACCAAATAAGCACCATGTCAACCCATTTTTCACCAAAATGATTCATTTTCACTTGAAGAGTTTATAAACTAACTAGGAGGGAGTTAGATTTGTACTTAATTCAAGTAGTTGATGGATCAAAGTTTATGATGGATTATAAAGGAAGTGACTGGTCTGATGTAAGAAAAAAAAAGTAACTCCAAATAACACCAAATTTAGCCATGAATTTGGGAGAGGGTTAAAAGGCTTTTACTTTAAGTAAACTAATAAAAATAAATGGGGATCGTTCTCATTAGTAGAAGTGAAAAGTGTTATAACCTAATTTTTGAATTCATATTTCCCTCCTAACAATAATAATACATATTTTCTCATTTGTAAGGAACGAAAGGTTCGATGTAGTAGTAGAAAGGGGATGAAATAAAAAAAGAGAGGCCATGAGAAAATGTAGATGAACTTGGAACACCACTATTTTTGGAGTAGCAAGTAACATTCTTATTCCTATTCTTCTCTTACTTAATTTTCCCTCATTCTAAATATCTTTTTTTTTGGTAGGTAAGCACCCACGCAGATTTGAACCAGTGACCTATCACAAGGAGTGCCTTAACAGTGCACCCATTCACCGTCAATCCAAAGCCCCATGGGCACCCTCATTCTAAATATCATTTGTGTGATGGACTGTGGAAATCGAGTGACCCAATGCCTATGTTTGATAGTCTCCTCCAGCATTGTAGTTTTAGGTATGAGATAATATATTCCTCACCCCTTGAATTATCCATAATATATAAAATGAACTTATGGGTTTGTTTACGTAATCAATATTGAGATGTTTCCCACTAATTAAATGAATAAAACTCATGTAAATTATGTCGATTTCTCTTTGTTTTTTTCTTACATGATGTTAAATGAACAAATGGATCTATGCATATCTTTCTCATTTGATTTTCTATCCAAAGAATATTTGTTAGGATTGAAGTAATTCAACCTCCTCCTAAACTCATATTTGTTTCTTTTATTTGAGTTATTTGTTAAGTAGAACTATATTATGGTGTACTTAGTTCAAACGATCATTCGTATGACTACAATATAGTGAATCTCTTGGTTGCTTTTCTTCCTAGCATTAGGGAAATTTTGAGGTCTAAAATGGGCCTCCTAAAGAAAATAATAAAATAAGAGCTATGAATTTTTAGAGAAAAATAAAAGAAATTACCTTTTTATTGTGTTTTTTGCTTATTGTGTTGAACACACTTTTTTCGTGTATTTTCAAAATTTTTTTGTGAGTCTACTCAGAAGTATGCAGAGTGGTTACTCGTTGGATGTGGAATTTAATCATATGTCTAACGGGTGTCTACACTTGAGATTTGAGTAAATCTATAAGGAGATAAGGTACAACTAAAAAAAATAGTTTTCTTCTTTTCCCTCCAAAATATTTACCCGTGGGAATGACATCATCATCTTTAATGCTACTGGTTCTTTTAAAGTTAATTTTGTTAATACATTTTTTATTTTGAGTCTCACTTTTTAGCTCTAAATTCCTCTAATGTCACCCCAAATTATAACTCAAATCTCTTTTATTTCATTCTAATTAATTACAAATACAATACCATGCACTATCCTGCTCTCGCAATAAATATAATAAAAAATTCATAGACCAAGTTGATATTATTGAAAGTATTCTGGTAACTCACTAAACTAAGAACTTTCTTGAACACTTACAGTGATGGCAAAAGTTGGGAGAAAGGTGCCTCTGTACATTATGCCTAGTATTTGATCCTTATGTGAGAAAATATAACCTAAAGAACAACATATTACTTGAGCTAGTTTAATATAGAGTGTTTACTACTACTTGACTTCATCAAAAGCATTATTATAGTTCCCGCATTATTATAGTTCCCATGACCTTAATTGAGATATTATGTTTCCCATGATCTTAATTGAGATTTTCATTGTCTTAATTTTTTTATTGTAGCTTAAGTTAGGTTCTTAATTACATTCTAGTTTGAATGGACAAATATTGAACAAAATCACGATAGTGACAATATCACTTAAGAATTAGTTCTTTATTTCTTATATCTTTTTATTGTGAAGTTCATTTTATTTCTTTATTTTTTATATCTTTTTAGTGTGAAGGATAAAATCTTTTTTTTAATTATTTACCATTGACCAGTCCACTTTAAAATAAAAGTGAATAAACATTTTATTAAAAAACGTATTTATGGTTATTGTTGATAGAAGTAATAAATATTAAAATAAGATGAATTCTTTAACATATATTTATTTCTATAATATATAAAATAATATTATAATTTCTAATTAATAAAATTTTAAAATTATTATAGGTTGAGAGGATCAAATCTATTTAGTTTATTTCTACTATTAAGATAGATTTATGGTGGTTCTTTACATACGTGTATGCCATGTGTGAATTCTATATTAAACACCAATGGAATAACACATTTCTCTCATGTTAAAATCTAAAAAGCATATATAAATGAAATAAGAAATTTATTTGAAAAATATTAAGTTATTGGTAATTTGTTTTCTCTTAATAGCTACACATATACATATTGAATTGACCCCTCACATATATATTATGAATAATTTTACTTTATGTAGAAATTTAACTAGCATTTTCACCAGATGTTGCAAAGGAAACATCATAAGTTGGTAGCATATGGAAGAAGAGCATAGATGAAGAGAGATGTGATATGTTATTGTGATCCAAATGTTTCCTGGTTTGGAATTGTTTCCTTTTTAATATAAATTACTTCCTCTACACTTAGAAATGTTGAGTGATAAATAAATATCAACTTTACAATAGGTTTACTAGGGCCTCCATAAACTTACATAAACTTTTTTGAATTTAGCCCTTTGGTCACTCTCTAGTCTGAACAAGGCATACTCTTTAGGTCATATTGGCAAACCACTTGGATTTGCAACCATGAATATGATATGCTTAATGCCTTGAGTCCAAACATTTGGCCATGAGTTCAGCTCAAAGAGTCTAACTTTGGAAGAAATTCTCCTATACGCATTCCAAAAAATTCGAGTGTTTCTTGTCAATGAATATTAGAGAAGCCTATCTTGTAACAACTAAAATGTTATTTTGTTTGGGCATCCTTCCCAAAAATTCAAGTGTTTATTGTCAATCAATACCAGAGAATCCTATCTTGTAACGCCTAAAAAGTTTTTTTTTTTGGGCATTTAGAAAGGAATTGCAACCTATGGGATGCATCCATATGAGAGCCACAAGCGTGACAATTAGAATTATGTTTATTTTTATCCATTTTTTTTCATATTCTGAAAATCTTTGCTTTTCAAAAACTTGCACGTATAGCATAAATGCATTTGGTAATTTCTCCACAACATACAATCAATATCTGCATTTTAATTCATTGGGTTTATCCAATAAGTTGAAGTGACAAAGTTGTAATCACAAACTGATGGATGTATACAACATCCTAACTACAAAAAAGAAAAGAAAGTATTCACTTGTATTACACATTTATAAAATAATGTGTTTATATTTGGAAATATAACCATCATGTTTTTCATGAATTGGGTGAAGCCATCAAAGTTTTTATTTTGAATTGGTGATTTAAAAAATTCCATTGGTAGAGAGGATTTGAGTTCCTTTATAATGACTACATTAGTTGGTTCGAAACGTCGACCAAATCCTAATAATGTGATTAATCCAAAAGACATCTAGCTTCCTTTATAATGCTGAGAATAATAGTTTTCTCAAATTATTTGAAGATCGATGACAAATTTGATGATTTTAAGGCATGTGGGGAGATGTGAGTGATTTTAAACATTTGTAAATTCAAGTATATATTTAGTGAGTTCAAAGAGTCTCCAACTAATGCTGAATAATTTTCAACATTTTGGGGCTTCTAATAATGCTTTTCTATTGTCAACTGGAAGCTAAGGATCATAATATATGTGTTGTTAGGTCATGTTCAAAGGAGCATTTATAGTATGCAAACAAGTTCTTTTAGAATGTCAATTTTGAATGGGATTTATGTGATGTTTTTGTTTGTGAGCAATATATTTATTAGTCCTCTTGACGATGCAGCCTCTCTAGATGTAGACTAGAAGGTAGAATTCAATGAGCTTTGAAATATTAGTTATTCAATAATACTAAAGCACCTGTTCTCCACAGTGGAAAATTGATATTTTCTTGTCAATTTTTATTTTGTATGCATGCATGCTAAAGAGTTTATGGATTACTGTAAAAAAAATTCTAAAAAACTGAAAATGTTTCTCTACATTGTTTTCTAACAATACCACAATAGAAAATGTGCTTAATGTGCTTAGTTGAGTTGTTGTCTACCATTAGAGATCCAACCCAAGTTTGAAACAAATAGTGGAAAAAGTGTGTTCTCATAATTAGGTTATTACCATAATTATGCACTTTACTCTTATCATGATAACCATACTTATGTTTTTTACTCTTATCATGATAGAGAAGAGATTTTCCAGCTGCATTTTTATTTTGTTTTTATTGAGTCGAGTATTAACTTTGTAGGGGTTGTGATTGAATTAGGTAGAGAGATTGATAATTCGAATCATACTCCCCACTAATGTTGTAGATCAGTGTCAAGAAGGTACAATTCAACATATGTTCATAAAAATGGTATTAAATGGTGGGTTTTAACATTTCATGTCTTTGTTTGGCCTTACATTTGTAATATGATCATTTGATCTTTTTAATTTTTAATTTTTTTGTCCACTTATTTTCCATGGTTTTGCAATTATACAGGTTGAGTCATCATGGGGAAATTATTTTCTCTTTGTCTAATATCAATGCTTTTGATTTGGCATTTATGCCTTGTATGTATAAGGGTAATAGTAGAGAACGAAAGAAGCTGCAGCATGAACGAGAGGAATTAGAAAGGCATCTAAGAGAAGTTTGAAATTTATAAGCTTTGTGTTTATAGGCTTTGATTGATCTTGTGGCATGGTGTTGTTTTTTACATTGATTATTTTCCATCAAAGAAATCAAGGCTTCAAGCAGAGCCAAAAGATGTAGAATTTTCTCATATGCAAGTTGAAGAAGAAGTTGCAGTTGAAGGTAAATGGAAATTGGAGATTGAGTGTGAAGCTACATGCTTTGAATTACAACAAGTTTGAGTCCCTTCTATTTTATTTATTCTCTCTTCTTGTTATCATAATTTCTTCCTTGCAAGCTTCAAGTATCAAGATCCCAAAAAACAAGAGAAGTCAGTATTGATGAGTTTATTAACCTTGCATTATAAACATACGACATATGGAGAAAACTGATGAGATTGATGAAAACACCCAATTTTTCAAGGACTTGGAGATGCTAAGATCTTCTCAACCTGGTCACATTTCTAGTTATGTAGATGAGATATGTCTTCTTCATTCTGAAGATGGACTGGCAACCTTTCTGTTGCAGGGAAAAAAAGTGGAGCAGTTTGGTTTGTTCACAGGAAACGAAGATAAACAGGAGAAAGAGGCTAATGTTGGTGGAATAACCATTGGAAATGGTTATGCAGAGGAGGAGAAATAACTTAGTGTCGCAGGCTATATATTATTTTATTGCTTTATTCTTTTGTGAGGGGTGAAGTGATTTGGACCTTGAGTCCCTTCTTGTTCTGAGGCCTAAAGCTATTGTGAAAGAGTTGGAAGTAAGTACAAAGAGTGGGATATAAAGTTCAGGTGTGAGGCCTAAACTCTATTTTATTAACATGTTTTCTTTTGCATGTTGGGGATGTACAGATCTTCTAGAATGCATGAGTCTATCAAGCAATACAAAGAGGTATGGATTAGTTGGGGCCACAGGAAATCATCATCTCTCTCGCCATCTATAAAGTGCAATGATGGGGAGGTATGGGTACCACCTTGTCATGGGGAAGGGGTAAATTCCCTTTGTTTGAATGCATATAGCCTTAAATGGAAGGGGAGTCTCAAGAATTTTGATCAAAGAAACAAGAATATATGAGATGTTGGATGGACTATACATAACATGACCAAAAGTGTAGAACGATATAGTGTCAATTCCACTTTTTGCTCAGGAATGGATTACACAAAGGAAAAGGTGGACAATAAAATCTCTAGCTTGTAGGCTATACAGAGAGAAATTGGCGAGGATGGGGTTGGGGATAGATTCAGTCAGGTAATTTCTCAATTTTTTGCTTTGTTGAGTGAAAAACCCTATGTAACACCAATCCCATTTCATGTTTCATTGTGAAACCCATCTCATGTTTCAGTATGAGAGGAAGACCCACTAACATGATATATACTTCTTGCATTACTTTGTTTAGTAGCAAGAGACATTCCCTCTACATCTTTACAAGGCGTGTTCACAATGTCTAAATCTTAATTTATGTCTTTATGATTTTGGAGATATTTTGGCACCAGACACCTGAAGGGATCTACTAACCATTTCATTAGATATAATAATGTTTGGATTTTCGTTTAAGCAATTCTCATTTCTGGTAAAAAATTAGCAACTAGAAATATTTATCATTTTCATGAATGTGTAAACTTCATGAACTTACGATTCAAGGCCAATTTTTGTGTACTCAATCTCAACGAATGAATGCTAGGTGTCACATCCTTTTTTCCCTTATACAAAGACTCATTGAAAAACTGACTAATTGGTTTGTATGTTTTCCTGTGCCATATGTAAGTAAGCTCTGTCGTTAGTTCCATTAGGGGAGTTTTGAGGTCTTTAATGGGCCTCCTCAGGAAATTATAAAATAATAGTGGAAATAATAAAATAAGATCAGATTACATCTTCAAATTTTAAGAGGGAAAAAATGAAAAACTATTTTTTCAACTCATATTTTCAACTTATCTTCCTATGGGTTTACTGAGATTTCGAGTGGAAACACTCATTGGATGAAAAATTTGATTCCTCATCCAAGGAGTACCCATCTTGCATACTTTCGATGGAAGCCACTACATGAAAAATTAGAAATACATGAAAAATGTGATTGCAATCACATTTTTTCATGTATTTCTCATTTTTCTTATAGCAAAGTCCACTGAAAATATGCAACATGGGTATACCTTGGATGAGGAATTAAATTTTGCATCCAACGAGTACTCCTGCACAAAATTTGAGTACAACCTTAGGGAGATAAGTTGAAAATACGAGTTGAAAAAATAGTTTTATTATTTTATTAATTTTTTTTTTTTTACTTTTTTAATCCAAAAATGGTGAATCATCCCCCATGCTTGACATCATCATCTTTAATCCTATTGGTTCTTATAAAGTTCTTTTTGGTTATACATTTTTCTTAGGTGGCCCATTTTATACCTCAAAATTCCCCTAATGACCATTGTCCTTGTTTATTCACCATCATGCTTGGCGATGTCCACAACATATCTATATACACTTTCACCCAAAGAGTTGGCCTTTCAGTTAAATTCAATCAAAAGAAAATGCCCAAATGGTTACACCGATTCTTTTCAGAAACAAAGAGCTGCCTACAATGACAAACACAATCTTTTAATCGGAATAAGATTTATAGTTTCCAACATTACAATTAATAGTCAATAATTCCAAGGCTACATGCCATGGACATGTACAATAGAGCAGAAATTGAAATTCGGGACAAGGACTGAGGTCATAGTTACAAAACTCTAAAGCCCTTTTGGAAAAATAGTTAAACTCCTAGTTCATGGAGAGAAAAGACAACATGCCAGTGGTGGCATTAAAAACGTTCACATCGTGGGATTTGGGGCATGTAAGTTAGCTAACAACCAAAAACACAATCAAACCACCTTTAAGAAAGGGAACTTCGAAAATCTTAGATGAGAGTCAAGTCTAGAGTTGCGAGGGGGAGTTGGTGAACGTTGTACCTACAACCACATCGAAACCCAATTTTATTTTCATGGATAAGCGCTGGAGAAAAGGTAGGTTATGAATAAATTATAAATTTTAACTAAGAAATTGCTACTACTCTCTGTCATCTTATCCTTTGTCATTCGATGCACGATTATTACTAGAATTGAGACGAACTCTAAAAAAAACAGTGAATTCTGAAATGAGGGATCTTACCTTGCTATGGTCGGGTTCTGCAAGAATAAAGGTCTTGCCTAGCTGGAGTGAAGAAGACAACTAGACTGAAAACAAAGTAAACATGTGAATAGTGTCAAAGGGGTGGTCATTGTAGGGAACATAATGACGAAGTACAGTGAACCAACGTAAGAATAATGTTATTAGACATGGGTAAGTCGATGAAGGAGTATTTTCGAAGAGGGTTTTTGTTCTGCTGGTTACAGAGACCAGATGTGCTGGGAGGCTAGGTTGGAATGAGCGGTAAGGTGCTAGGATGGCGCTTTTGCTGTGCCACCACTTTCCACTTTCCAAAATGAATTTGCCAAACTGGCCTGAATGTATGCAGAGGTGTCATGTTGTGACCAAATTTTCAACCTTACTAGTGCGTGTGACCCTGGCCTTTTCTCTGACAGACCTGTTTCACTTTGTGCCTTACTAGTGCGCGACCATTGCCTTTTCTCTGGAAGGTATGTTTGAGTTTGGGTTGCAGAACTTGGTTTGCATTCCAGAACTGGGTGCCCTCGAGCAAAGAGGAAAATGGGTTGAAGACTAAAATGATGGATAATGTGAATTTGCTAGTTGTTGTGATCGCATGCCAAACCCAGGAGACACATATGAACCCTTTCGAGATAATTTTTAGGTGTGGTCATCTGTAACAATCTTCCACCCAACATTCTCCACCGCCTACAATCATCCAACTGCAAAAAAATCTTTTAATTGTCTAAAACATAGAATCTATGGCCTACAAATTGACACAGTAGCAACTAGGGGAGTTTTTTTCAAAGAGAAACGCCTTACGACGTAAATATTCTATTTTTAATTTTCATTAACAAAATAGCTTTTCTGTTGCTATGATATTTTTACATTAACATCACCCACCCTTATGATATGATATATAAAATGCCTCTAAGTAGAATAACTTTTTTTAAATTACCAGTTACTTTATATATACAATTAATATACAAATATTTTACTAATATTTTTTTTAATAATGGACATTAAAATGTTTTATTTATTATGATTCCCCTCCTTTGGTTTTTTTAGTTGGAATCAGTTGATATATTTTTTGGTGAGATTATTATATGTCTTTCTTTAAATTATATTTTTGAATATAAAATTTAATATAGTGAAAAAAAATTGGCCCATTTCAATTCTGCACATTTCATAATTCAAATCTACAACTACAACAAATTCCTCTTGAATTTCAAGGAAAATTAAATAAATAATATGTTAAGGAAAAACCAAAAATAATTTTTTAATCAAAATCCACTAATCTAATATTGTATCATATTATTATTTTTCATTATATTTTTAAATATATATATATATATATATATATATATATATATATATATATATATTTTGCATTATTTAATAACATTATTATTTTTGTGTGGTGATATCTTATCGAGTCATCTCATTTATATTTTTTGGAATTCAAGTTTCGAACCAATTTCTGTGATTCATCATCATGATTAGATGAGTGAACCAATCTCTGTGATTCATCATCACGATCAGATGAGTGAACCACAGAGATTGATTAGAAACCTCGATTCCAAAAATCATGAATATAATACTCGGGAAGATATCACCACACAAAATATAAATCACAGAAACCACAAATCTAATTTTTTTTTTTTTTTTAATTATAATAAATAATTCAATTAGGTAAACTCCTAACATTTAATTCCAACCTATCCTTCCCTATTTTGAATAAAATTTTATCCCTATTTTGAATAACTATCTTAAGAAAATATATCAAAACGTTGCACCACGGTAATAATAACGAAAAAAGAAAAAGAAAAAAAGACTACCCTTAAAAAGGACTACGACTAACGAAAAAAGAAAAAGAAAGAAGACGCCTCCACGTTAGACTGCGTTCCTTTTAAACGGCCAACAGATTTCAGGGAAGTTATCCCGTAATAGCCACGTCACCTCGTTGACGAAAACAAAAGGAGGGAATAGCATTACGAACATTCCGAACCTGAATTCTCGAGAACCGGCTCGAAAACTCTGGACGCTTCCAGAATGGAGCGGAAACCTCAATGTATTTCCTCCGCTCCTGCTTTTAACGTACCGACTTCTAAAGATATTTTCGCATCCAGACTCTGCAATCAATCGGTCATTTTGAAATCGTTTTTTCACTGATCTTTAAAACTCGGTAAGCAATTTGGTTATTTTTAGATGTTTTGGGGCTATCTTTTCTGCAATTTGAAACAAAATCTGGAAAAATAATAATATTTTCTTACAGGGTAAGAGATTTGAAAGATGGCAATGGATCCTCTTTTGAGCACGGTGCAGCAGCTGTTTGGCGTGCCGGATGAAATGGAGAAGCTCCTCAACGCCCCGGCTCGCTCTTATGTGCGTGATACTAAGGCCATGGCTTCGACTCCAGTGGATGTTAAAGAATACCCCAACTCCTACGTCTTTATAATCGATATGCCCGGCCTTAAATTCAACGACATCGAGGTATCTCATTGCGCTTAAATTTCCTTCCAGATCATCAAAATAGGTCTCTTTTCTTCTGCTTTGGCCATTTGCTAGGGCTTTGTTGAGATGGTTGTTGCTGTTTCCTGCGTAGGTTCAAGTGGAGGGCGAGAACATTCTGAACATCAGTGGCGAGCGGAAGAGGAACGAAAAGGAAGAAGCAGAAGTGAAATATATTCGCATGGAGCGCAGGGTTGGGAAGTTCATGAGGAAATTCACCCTGCCCGCTGACTCTAACCTTGAGGCCATATCTGCTGTCTGTCAGGATGGAGTGCTGACCGTGAACGTTCCCAAGCTTCCCCCGACGGAACCGTAGAAACCGAAGACAATTGAAGTTAAAATTGCATAATCCCTTCGCTGTGTGTGCAGAGCTCGAAATCTTTGGTGAAATTTGCAGAATTTCGTTGGCCGTGCGCTAGTTTGACTTTTGCATATTTTTTCTTTCAGGATTGATAAATATCTAATGCTACGCAACGCATCTATGCATCCAACAAGCTCAGTTTAAATACAGATCATATATACTTTTTTGTAGAAGAAAAAGCTGTATAGTATTATATTATAATCTAAAAAATCTGTATATACATATAATAGCGAGATTATATTCGGGGGATAGTCTCCTAATCCGAAAATATTTTCAGTATTTACATTTTTTTGATCATATTCAAGTATGTGGTCTATATAGAGATCATATCATCTTTAGGAAATATTCCAAACATTCTCAAAATTAACACCTGGCCAAAGGGCTTTTTATCCTGAAAATAGGAGCATGAAGCATATCAGATTTTTGCCCACTTTAAATACCTGGCATTGAGAAGGGCTGAATGATGTATGTGGAGGATGCTGCAGAGATACTCAGATGCCACTTACCATATGGAGATTGCATACCCTTCTTTGATAATAGGGAATAGTGAAGGCTTCCATAGAGAAGTAATCCTGCCCAGCCATCCAGAAAAGTTGTCATTTTTTATAGTTTGATTTCCCTTCACGTGTTCTATGATTATTTTGGAGTCACCATATATATTGGTAGAGCCATGGCCTCAGCTTTGTTATTGGTTCCATTGCCACCATTCCAAAACATGAAGTATTGAAGCTCATTTGATATACCAATATAAACGCCACATGCACATTTGCCTTCTTTTGCTGCACCATCAAAGTGTGCCTGTGGGAAGAAACGCTGTTGTGAATCTGAGACTGTATTTTGATGCTTCATTTGTTGAGGAATGTTTGGGAGTATCGCAAAGTAGAAGGGGATAATCTTATCAAATATATGCCCAAATTCCTCCTTGTTGTTTTGAAAAATCTTGTTGTTTCTCCACTTCCATATGAACCAGATGACAATTAGTGGAATGGGACGCCGAATTATTTTCTGTGAACCCCACCATTCATATGCATCTATTATGGAGGGATGTGAAATTTCAGGAAAACCAAAATAAGAGGCCATTCGCTTCCGTAAATTTTGAGTTAGTGGACATTTTAGAAATATGTGCATGTTATCTTCTGCATCGGATAGGTAGATTATGCATATCGCTGGTCCATGCCTACTCTTTTTCTGTAAATTTGCCCATGTTAGATTTTTGTTGTGGTAAACTAACCACGAAAACAATGTTATTTTTAGAGGACAGCCAGCCTTCCATAAAGAGTATGGAAAAAGTTTCTGGGAGGTTTCTCTTCGCTGTTCAATCATGGAGAGATATATATCTCTCACTAACACATTGGATCGGCCTTTCTTTACCTGCCAAACAATGCTATCACTGTCCTCGGTTTTGTAAATCCCAGCATTTTTCATAGTCCATATAATCTTGTTCCATTGGGCAGCCGTTGTTCCCTCCAGGCCCAGCTCTCTATTCGATTTCCATTGAGGAATAGCCTCCTTCCATTCTTTTATTACTTGTGCCCAGTAGAAGAGTCCTTTTTGGTGAAGGATCGAGAGAAGTTGTGGAGCGATTGGGGGATCCATCTCTACCCCCATGATAGCATCAAATCTGATAAGTGCACTGTTTCCTGTCTGTAATTTCCATATTATATTCTTGTAGAAGAAAGGGAGGACCTTTTGAAAACTTCTCCAAATTGCCAATTCTTGAGAGGGCCACATAAATCTGTTCCTGTACCAATAATAGACATCTTTATTCCCAAGATATTTCATTCTGATAGCTTGACTCCATAAACTTTTCCCAAAAACCGCTCTCCATAAAGATTTGCATAATAGTGCCAAGACAAAGAGTCGTAGATTCATTAAGCCCCAACCCCCCATTTTTTTGGGGAGGGAGATTTTTTTCAGTTTTGTAAGATGGTATTTCCTCTTATCCTTGCATCCTCCCCAGATAAAGGTTGCCATTAAACTGTTTAATTTTTTAATGGTAGTTGAAGGAATGTTAAACAGATGTGCCCAATAAACAAAAATTTGTGCAAGAACCGATTGTGAGAGTATCATTCTGCCAGCTAAAGATAAACATTTAAATTCCCACCCTGATATTCTCTTGTAAAATCTGTTAATGATCCATGACTAGTCAGAAATGTTGTAACCCGTGGGCTTAAGATGGTATCCCAAGTATTAGATACCCTCTTTGATGGAAACTGCCTAAATGTTATATAACTGAGATATATAATCCATCTTGTCCATATTAACCTTACCAAAGTGGAAGGAGGATTTCCCTTCATTGATATATAAGCCTGTGGCCCTTTGAAATGATTTTAATATCGCATGCATGATATGCCAAGATTGTCTACAAAGCATAGCAAACAGTAGAACATCATCCACAAAAAGGTTGTGTGTAAAAGAGTTACCTCTGGATATGGAGAGTGGGTTGATATTTCCGGAAGCAACCACTCTTTTCAGATGGAGACTAATGGTATCCATGACCAGAATGAATAAGAGGGGAGACAGGGAGCATCCCTGACGAAGACCTCTTTCAGCCGAGAAAAAAGATGTGGGATATCCATTTATGAGAATGGCAAAGTTGATTCCTTCCACACATGCCATGATCCATTTAGCGCACATGTCGTTTAGCCCGATTTTAATAAGTAAACATCTCAGATAACTCCAATCTAAGCTGTCATAGGCTTTTTTAAGATCAATTTTAAGGATGGCGGCTCCAATATTTTTAGTTTGCACTGAATGTAAAGCTTCCTGAGCAATAGCCACTGCTTCTAATATGTTCCTACCACTTAGAAACCCATGCTGTTCTTTTGAGATATGAGTTGATAGATTGCCGCGGATTCTCTCAGCTATAATTTTTGATATGATTTTATAGATGGCATTGCATAAAGATATCGGCTTGAAGTCTGCAAATGTAAGGGAATCCTTTCTTTTAGGAATCAATGCTATATAGGTGGATGAAATGATATGATGTGTTTTCCCTTGTATTCTGGTTTCTTCCACCATCCCCAAGATATCGCTTTTCATCATATCAAAGAAATAGATGAAAATTTCAATGGTCTAGTCATCAGGGCTACGCCATTTGTCCTTTTTAAAAGATTTCATTACAGTAAGTGATTCTTCCTCTGTGACAGTAGCATATATTCTTGCATTATCCTCTTCATCAAACATATTTGAGAAAGGTTCTATGCCCCATAAAATATCTTCTATCTTCTTGTTAGAGTCCCGTTGATATGCCTTTTTAAAGTGTTTTACAACTTCTTTGGAGATATCTTCTTGGGAGTGCAAATAATCCTCCTCTTCATTTATAATTTTCTATATAGAATTTGTAGCTCGTCTTTTGCTTGCAAAACGGTGAAAGACCTTAGTGTTTTTATCTCCCTCCTTTAGCCAAGTGGCACGGCTTTTAAGCCGCCATGAGATTTCTTCTATTGTTAATAATCTCTATTTCTTTTTTCCAAGTTCCCGAATCCGTGCCCGAGTGCTCCATGGAATGGATTTTGAAGTCATACCATCGGCTAATTCTTTTAGTTCTTTTTCAATCTTCTTCAGTTCTATACAATTTGTTTGTTTTTTTTGGATCTGCCATTCTTTAACTTTGGATCGAAGATTCCTCATTTTATTAATCAAGTTCTCTGATGGAGAAGCTTTCGTAGAAGGACTGTTAGTCGTCCAAACATCGCGGACCATACTGATAAATGATTCATCTTCAAGCCAATACCTGCTGAACTTGAAAGGGTAGCGTTTCCGTGGATTTTGATCCATCCATTGTAAAGAAATCGGCCGATGGTCCAAGATGAACACAGGGAGTGTATGGGAGCTCGGAATGCCACATGTCTCCAGCAAATTTTCATGTATGATGAATCTATCCAACCTTTTAGCTATATAAGCTTCCCCGGACCTTCCTTTGTCCCACGTGGGGGACAAAGATTTTGGACAAATGTCTACCAAGTTATATTGTAGCATTGCTTCCCTGATTTTTTCCTCAATAGAGTCAGTCTTTTTCCCCTTCCCCCAAACTTCATCTAGTTCCAATGTGTAATTTAGATCTCCTGCGATGAGGAGCGTTTCAATCTCCAAAATACCGGAGGCAAAAACCAAGTTCCAGTAGGAAGCTCTGTCTTTGTAGGGAGCATATACATTTAGTATGTGGATACAATCAGCACAACCTCTGTATTTGGCAACAATCAAGATTCCCCCAAGGCAACGGAAATTTCTTGCAGAGATCCACCTCGGATCCCATAGCACTGCTAATCCACCGGACAGACCATTCACCCCCATTGCCGCCATATACCAGGATGGAAGCATTCACCTGAAGAAAGTGATAGTATATTGTCTGTCATGCATGGTTTCCTGAAGTAGAATCAACCTGTATGAAGAAGAGAAAAATAAATATTTTAGAGCTATAAACTTAGGGTCAGCTCTGAGACCCCTTATGTTGATAGAATGTATATTCATCATCGGGAATTCTTCTCAGGCAATTATGCTCTAAGAGGCCTGGATTCAGAAAAATTTGAGATGGGAATATCAATGAGGGAGGATTCCTGATAATTCAGACATCGAGTGCCATTTTGACCCCTAAAGTGTCTACTGCCCTTGTTGTATTTATGGCGAACAGTGATGTTCTTCATCGAATTAGGACTGATGATAGGAGAAGAAGAATTTCGGGGCTTATGGATAGTCAAAGGGTACATATGAAGAGAATCCTTTTGTAGAAGCAAGTCAATATCATTGTCAATGGAGTTGGAAGGAGAATGGAGAGGTGAGGCTGTGGGGGAAGCAATGGACATGGGGGCTTTTCCTACTCTGAGATGGACTTTCTTCATATGGAATCCAACACGTCGGATCTAGTTAAAGCGGCTATGGAAGCTGAAGCAAATTATCATGGTACTGTTAATGCACCCGACTGGCATTCCAAGTTGACAGAACATCTTCAATCATCCCACCTCGTTTCTGATCTGAACGCAAACTCTCTCTCTGCACCCCGTCGCAAACATAATCAACGTCCTACTAAAATTACATCCCCCCCTCTGCTATATGCTTGGATGGTGTCAAACTGGCGGACTGTATTGCAAGCCTTCAATCCCAGGCCCTGATTGGAAAGTGGCACTTTCCAGACATGGATGATGGACAGATTAGAAAATGGCTTGGAGCCCGATGGAGCCCTCTCATTGGATACACGCCCACCATTGTCCGCCTTATGCATGACTAGTACAGTTTCCATTTTTTGAAAGTTAAAGACCTTAATATCATTTGGGGCCTCCCGTGGGTGCATGGGCAGAGTTTCTTGGCCCTTGATAAATGGTATATAGGTTTCGACCCCCTCAGGAACACCCCTCAAAACAATTTCATTTGGGTCAAATTACCTGCTTTGCCAATTGAACTGTGGATGAAAGAATCCCTCTCCTTCATTGGAAATGCGATCGGTAAATTTGTTTACGTCGACCCCAGATGTCTAGGTGCTAAAGACAAAAGGGTTGCCTGGATACTGATTGAAAAAGACTATAGAGGTGGTTTTCCCGACCACATTGATCTGCTCTGGGGTAATTTATCTGCCAGTCAAAGGTTGGACTACTGGGGCGTTCCTTTTAGGTGCTCCCTGTGTCATAAAACGG
>Ga0068628_1000139_pt1 | contig 18660 bp, 13 predicted proteins | sample InSIn2gowninarea_FD_77431 | JGI IMG/M metagenome (GOLD analysis project Ga0068628, IMG submission 77431) | Clean room microbial communities from NASA Spacecraft Assembly Facility at Jet Propulsion Laboratory, Pasadena, California, USA -... ... | reverse complement strand
TGCATGTAGCATATTCGATTCATGTGCACCAAGTACTCATCAGCGGAGGTCGAGATCAGAAGCATCGAACCCGTTGAACACTATGGACTTCAACATTGACTTTGGTGATTCATCAGGGTTCAGGACGAGGGCTAAAAAGAAGAAGGGTGGCGCCGCTGCCAAGTTCAATTGGGCCGATGACGACAACGAGAAAAAAGATGATGCAGCCGCGGGTGATACTGGTGGAGGCGATGGTACAGGTGAAGGCAACAATGGCGGCGATGCTAGTGGTGCTGGTGGCGGAGGTGATGACAACAATGGTGGAGGTAATGACGACGATACCTGGGGCTTCAGTACAGGCAAGAAGCCCAAGAAGAAGTCCAAGAAGCAGCAACAAGAGGAAGAGGAGGAAGAGGAACGGAAACGCAAGGAAGCAGAAGAGACAGATGCTGCCGCAGCAAACAGCGGAAACCCCTTAAGTTGGGCTGATGATACAAACGATACGAATGCAAACGATGACTGGGCTGTGTCTTGGGGAGGTGCGAAGAAGGAAAAGCAGAAGAAGAAAGTGAGTCCAAAGCATTGTCCTCTGCTGTATTAGTTCGGCGAACTTCATCTTCACTACTCTTTCATTTGGCACTCCTGCTAATCTAGTATAGGGTATGGATGTTCCTCCGGCTGCTCCAGACGCACCTTCAGGAACCACAGCATTCCAAGACGTCAACCTTGACGACGGTGCTCCTAAACTTGATTTCAGTTTTGACGGCATGAGTGAGCCAAAGAAGAGTGAGAGTGGAGGAGGTTTCGGTGCTTGGGGCAAGACCTGGGATTTTGGCTCGATCGGCAAAGACGAGAAAAAAGAAGAAACGTCGGAAGTCGGCAGTAGTAACCCATGGGGATTCGGTAGTAAAAGTAAGAAGAAGACAACCATGTCTAGCGGCTTCGACTTCGGCGACTTTGGCACATCTGGGGACAACGAGGTTACTTACGCGGGTGGTGACGACGAGTCTAACTCCAAGGCCGCGGATGATGCTTGGGGTTTCACAACGTCCGGCAAAAAAGATAAAAAGAAGAAGGGCGCCATCGAAGAAATCAAAGAAGAGCCTCCAGCCGAGCCTGAGACCAAAGAAGCAGATACGTGGGGTGGTTGGGGCGCGGCGAAAACTACAAAAACCAAGAAGAAAAGCACTTTTGGTGACGATTTCGCAGATACAACAACCGTTGATGATGCCCCAAAGGATACGGAAGACATGTCTTTCGATTGGGGATTTGGTGGTTCCAAGAGCAAGAAGAAAGATCTGGTCAGCGAAATTGAGGAAAAGCCAGTTGAGAAAGCCGAAACTGGTGATGATTGGATGTCAGGCGCTTGGGGTACTTCTGGCAAGAAGAAAAATAAGAAGCAGGGCACCACAGAAGATTTGCTGGCATCTGTTGACTTGGGTTCCAACGCCGATGTGATGGCTGTCACTAGTGATCCTCCAGCGGATGACCCGTGGGGCGCGTTTAGCACGAAGAAAGACAAGAAAAAAACCAAGAAGAACTTTCTCGATGATGAGCCACCACCTCCACCGGAAGCCCCTGAGCCCCCACCTGCCAACGATGACGATCTCTGGTCTTTTGGGACCAAGTCTAACAAAAAGTCGAAGGACATCGAGCTGGTGCCAGAGCCTGAACCAGTCAAAGAGCCACTCATTGCTTGGGATTTTGGCTTGTCCACTAAAGATAAGAGAAAGAAAGAAAAGCAGATGAAGCTCGATTATACTTGGGATGATCGTGTCACTCAGGAGCAGGTTGATGCTGCCGAAGCTGAGGCCGCAGCTGCCGAGGTTGCAGACTTCCTAGAGCCAGAACCAGAACCAATCCCTCCTCCGCCACCCGAGGCCGAGCCTGTGGTTGAAAAGGTCCCATGGGATTTTGGATTGTCGCCAGTGAAGAAACGTAAAAAGGAAAAAGAAATGAAGCTTGATGGTACGTGGGATGCTCGCATTACCCAAGAAATGATTGACGAGGAAAAGGCGGCCGCGGAAGCAGCAGCAATGGAGGCAACTGTCGAGATTGAGGTTGTCCCAGAGCCTGAACCTGAACAAGAAAACGAGACATCTCTTGCCGACGAAGTTCCCTGGGACCATGGCTTGGACCCTGTGGCGCGGCGCAAGAAGCAGAAAGAAATGAAAGCTGATGGCACTTGGGAATCCCGGATAACACAACCTATGATCGATGAGGCCAAAGAAGCTGTCGAGCTTGCAAAAAAGCCAATTGCATTTGAAGATGAGCCTGAGTTTGAACCTCTGCCAGAAGCAGCACCAGAACCCGAGCCTGAGTCGATAGCAGAGCGCTTCCCATGGGACCATGACCTCACGGCCAAGGAGAAGAAGAGGAAGGAAAAGGAGATGAAGGCTAATGGCACATGGGAAGATCGTCTCACACAAGAAAAAATTGACGAAGATGCCGCCGCCGCCGCCGCCGCATTTGCTGCAGAAACGGAAACTGGCCTGGGGCCAGAAATGGAGCAAGAGCCAGAGCCAGAACCAGCGGTTGTCGAAGAGCGATTCCCATGGGACCACGGGCTAACTTCCAAGGACAAGAGGAAGAAGGAGAAGGAAATGAGACTGGCCGGCACATGGGATGACCGTCTTACGCAAGAAAAGATTGATGAGGAGGCCACCGCTGCGGCCGAAAATGCTTTCGAGCCTGAGCCAGTGCCTGATCAATCTTTCGCGGATCCAGAGCCAGCGGAAGAGAAGAAGCCGTGGGATTTTGACCTCACCGCCAAGGAAAAGAAGAAGCTTGAGAAGCAGATGAAGTTGGATGGGACATGGGACGATCGCTTAACGCAGGAAATGATTGATGCAGAAATTACAGCTGCCGCGGCTGGCGAAGCAGCGTTCGATGAGCCCTATCTCGATCCAGAACCGGAACCAGAGCCAGTTGTGGAAGAACGTTTTCCGTGGGACCACGGCCTTTCAGCAAAGGACAAAAAGAAAAGAGAAAAGGAAATGAAAGCAGCTGGCACATGGGAGTCCAGATTGACACAGGAGAAGATTGATGAAGAGGCTGCGGCAGCTGCGAATCCTGAACCGGAACCGGAGTTTGAACCAGAAGCTGAACTGCTGATGGAAGATGCTCCCGTCCCAGAAAAGACAGAGCCTCGACTACCCTGGGATCATGGACTTTCGACCAAGGACAAGAAGAAGAAGGAGAAAGAGATGAAGCTCAATGACACGTGGCACGATAGGTTGACCCAAGAACAAATTGATGAAGAAGAAGCTGCAGCGGCGGCAGCGAAAGCCGCAGAGCCTGAAGTGGTGCCCGCTGAGGATCCAGTACCCGAGGAACCAGCAAATGATGGTTGGAGCTTCGGCTGGGGCGCATCGAAGACTAAGACAAAGAAGAAATCTCTACTCGATCCAGAGCCTGAAAAAGTGGAAGAAAAGGCTGACGAGGGGTGGGGCGGTAGTTGGGGTTTTGGTTTGAAGAAGAAGGCCAAGACACCTCTGGAAGAGACCCCTCCGCCTCCTCCTCCTGAGCCCGAGCCTGAACCTGAACCAGAGCCACAGACCAAAGCTGACGATCCTTGGAGTTTTGGTACTACCACGAAAGACAAAAAGAAGAAAGACAAGGGTGCGAAAAAGAGCGATTTATTCGAACCCGTGTTTGAGGAAGCTGAAACGGCTCCCCCACCGAAAATCGAGGACGACCTTTGGGCCAGTGTTGGCAAGACAGAGAAAAAGTCCACGAAGAAGAGCAAGAAAGCAGAAGAGTTGCCGCCACCTGCACCATCACCACCTCCAGTCGAAGTGGCCGCAGAACCAGATGTCGAAGCAGAAATCCCATCTGTAGACGATTTTGATTGGGGTGGTCTTGGGACTAGTCGCAAGTCAAACAAATCTCTCGTCTCTGAGACACCCGCCAAAAAGAGTAATAAGTCACTGATCGAAGAAGAGCCAGCAAAGAAGAGCAGCATCTGGGGCTCAAGCACTTCGACGTCAAAGACGAAGAAGGAAAAGGAGAAAGAAGCTCAAGCCAAGAAAGAGGCCGAAGAACAAGCTCGGCGCGAGGAGGAAGAACGTCTACAACGTGAAGCTGAGGAAGTCGAGGAGGCTGCTAAAGCCGAAGCTGAGCGATTGGCTGCCGAAGAGGCCACCAAGTCAGCTAAGAAGACGAAGGCTGGGAAGACGAGTAAGACATCTAAGCTTGACGAGAAGAAGAAGAGTGGTGATCTTCTTGACTTGCTTGACGAGCCTGTGCCCACTCCAGCTTCTTCATCGTCGAAACTCAAGAAAAGTTCGACTCGCAGCAGTGATAAACAGCTTGCAGATGTCCCTGAAGCAGAGGCCGAGCCTGAGACTGACTACTTCGGCTTCTGGGGCGGTGCGTCCACCTCGAAGAAGCCATCTGGCAAGAAGAGCCCTGGCTCCAAAAAGGAAATTACAAACACGGGGTTGACCAATGAGGAGGACGCATTGCTGGCCGAGCTAAATGAGGACGAGATTCAAGCTATTCTCGACGACACTCCCGCTCCATCTTCCTCCAAAGTCACAAGGACCATGAGCAATGGCAAAGCTAAGGTGTCTTCCTCCATTGCAGATCGCATCAAAGCATTGGAGACGAAGAAGGAAGATTCAGGCAAGAAATCGAAGCAGGCAGAAGCTCCACTTGTCGATGAGGAGGCCGAGCTAGAAGCAGCGCTAACCCCAAAAGAGACCAAGAAGGCTGTCAAAAGTAAGGCGTCAGCACCGACCTCTGAGAAGTCTTCAAAGGTCAAAGTTGAAAAATTGCCATCGCCGCCGCCTGCTCAGATTGGGGCCAAGAAGTCAAAGGATTCTGTGCCTGGGAGTTTTCCAGGTGCGTTTGCCGAAGAAGAGGACGAGGATATGCTCAACATCGACGATGCATTGCCCAAATCAGACCCTACGCCAGTATCAGAGAAGCCTCTGAAGAAAGCTGCCAAGATAGACAAGAAAGTCACCAAGACAAGCAAGGTCAAAAAGGCTCCAGCAGAAGTCATTCCCTTGGACGAGCCAATGGCTGTTGCTGAGCCAGATGAGATCGATCTCTTGAACGAGGAAATTACGCTTCCAACACCTCCGCCCGAGGACGAGAAGAAACCTGCCAAGAAGGAGCGTGCGCGTGTGGAAAGGTCTGCGACCACATCTTGGGGTTTCTGGGCTGCTGGACCCACACCGAAAAAGCCTGTCAGATCAAAGACAGTTGACGATGTCTCGCCTCCTTCGGCTAAGAAGACTAGCTCTCCGCCAGCCATTTCGAAGAAGCCGTCAACACGCGCTTCTAAAAATGAAGAAACTGATGCTCTGAAGGAGTCCGAGAAAGCTTCCAGATCATCTGCTTCGGAAAAAGAGGGCAGTTCTAAACGAGCTGAGCCCCCCAAGCCATCTCGTGGTATGAGCTTCACGAACTTCGTGCTTGGCGCTCCTCCATCCGCTATGCGACCGGGCACTGCGCCACGACGACAAAGCACGTCATCTCGTCCGACATCGTCAAGAAGGCCATCGATGGATCAGAGTGGCATGATATCACCGCCACCGGACGATAGAGCTCCAGCGACGAAGAAAGCTGCCAAGGTCATGGGCTATGCAGCTGACCCCCCCAAGCGGCGGCCATCCACCAAAAGCAAGACAAACTCTTATGTCGACCCATATCCCATTGATGATGATGATATGGTTATGATTCGAGATGTGAATAAAGATGAGATGTCAAGGGCGAAGTCGAAGCCGAAGAACAAAGTCATCACCGATGTCTCAAGGTCATCCACCAAGCCTCGCAGCAAGACTCTTTCTGGTGATGAAGATGTCGTCATGGTTGATTCACCACTTGCCATCGACTCTGGCAACGATGACTTCCAACGACCACCTCTACAGAGGAGCAATACTGGAAAGAGGTCATTCCTGGGTGGTCTCTTTGGTGGTCTGTCCGGTGGTGGTTCAAGAACGCCAGTCGAACGAACTCGATCAACACCAGTGACTGACAATGAGGACAACGGCTTGCCAATACGATCTCGAGCAAGTTCTCGTAAACAATCGAGAGCTGCGGATGGAGGTGAAGGATTTACAACAGATGCCCCAGGCGATACTGATGCAGAAGCTGCAGCTAGACGAGCAGAGCGCCGTGCTAGAAGAGCAGCCAAAGACCAGGCTGAAGAAGACGAGCGTCAAGCACGAGATCAGCGGGAGCAGCGAAGACGTGATAGGCGTGAGCGGGAAAAGGCCGACCTTGAAGCACGAAGAGAAAAAGCGCGAGAGCAAGCGAGAAAAGAGCGAGAAGCCGAAGAGCAGCATCGAGCCGAACGTCGAGCAAGAAGACGTGAAAAAGAAGCTGCTGAGCGTGCGCGTGTTGAACAAGAAGAGGCTGAAGCCTTGGCAGCTGCAGAGCGCCGAAGGGAGGAACGAAGACGATTACGAGAGAAGCTTGAAGCCGAAGCTGGGATCAAGCCGCTCACGCAAGACGACCGCCGTCGAACGTATGCAGGCGAAGAGGAAGGAAGAAAAAGGCGCAAGGAAGAACCCAGCAAGTCTCGACCGAAAGAAGCTCACGGCCGACGTTCTACAGCTCTCATGGCAGAGTACCATGAGTCACGATCCGGCAGTGGTAGGGGGGTCAAGCCACCTGCAAACAAGACTAGCTCGTGGATTGACTCGCAGAAGGATGAGCCGCCTGAATTGCCACCCTTTGAAGGTACTGTCTTGGACGAAAGTGGACAGGCACCGAGGCCAATTGATGATGCCGAATCTAGCTCTCGACATCGTCGAAAGGACAAATATTCGGGTATGACGGAGGAGGAGATTGCTATCTACCGTGCCAAGAGACGAGAACGGAAACTAGTCGAGAAGAGCACTAGTAGTGATGAAAAAACACCGAAGAAGCATTCGGGACACCGCGGCAGAGTTTACGAGGATGACTACTATGCTAATGCTGCTCCCGAGCCTGTCAGGACATTTGATGGACGACCGACGCTTGGAAGGAGTGAAAGTAAGAGGAACAGTTTCTTCGGGAAGTTATTCTAAGCAACTTTGCAATTTCTGCATCGCATCTAACTCGCGAGACGAGTTCAGAGCCATTTCTGGTGGCAAATTTGACGACCTTTACGACTTTGATTTGCAATTGAGCGTTCATTATTTCGGAGATGGTTGAAGGTAATGCATATCAGTGCACAGCGAGGAGGTACGGATATCACAGCGAATGGTGCATACAGTGGTTGCGATACCAGTCACTTCTACAGCATTTACAATCTAATCTCGAGGACAGCAGACAACACTTAAAAAAGCATGTACAACACTGATACCACCATTTAGGTAGTCACCATCTTTCTGGACATGATGGCTCTAATTAGGGGACAACAATTTGCATGGGGACGGAGAGGGTTTTTCAAATCTACTCTCTGCTTGGTTGTGGTGACAGTTGTGGCTTTGTGTTTCGTTGGATATCTTTGCTGAGGATTATTTGAAATGTTGTGAGGGAAAGAAACAGGGGCATTGATCCATCGATCGTGTTCGTTGAGTTGGTTATGTTGAGTACGAGTTGCGCGCATCAACTTATTTGGTGATTTATTCTATTTCGATTTAGTTACTTAGATACCCTTTTCACAGCAAGCACAATGAGCAAGCGATTTAGCCAGCTGGTTGGTTTTAGCTGTAATCAAATGATCAGTATTATCCTTATTCATGATCTGTGGTTGTTTCACAGTTTGGCTCATTTTTTATTCTCGGCGAGGATTTGACTATTTTATATATGCGCAGACTTCCGTTCTAGCACAACTGTAAGCAGTCTATAAGGGAGTCAGGGATGTCTTCAGGAACGATTTTATATACCGTATGCTGAGTAGGCACTTTAGTCAAGGCTGAATGAGCACCTTGATATGTATGCACCCATCAATTAGGGATTCAGTGTCACGTTCACAATCAATCAATCACTAACTATATACTCCGTACGGATATAGTGTCGTCATGCCTATGGAAGAAACTAAGTATGTGGGTATGCAAGGTAGATATGGTATATAGGTATATAGATATATAGGTATATAGGTATGTATGTGTTCATACGGCCATCACGGAAATCAATACTCGTGTTAAACTAACTCATACTGCAGTCTGTAGGTGACAAGCTTAAACGTGAAGATGAATGGAAATGCCCTCATGGGCTTCAAAGGGCATATACACATATATACGTAGGTACTGTATATATATATAATGCGTGAACTGGTGTTTATTTGTATTTATCCAACCATATCTACTTTTCAATGTCAAAGCTATATGGGGTATCATCATATCTTCTATTAACAAAAACAAATCAAAAGAAACACATAGACCTTGCGCCTTGCGTATAATGCATGCCCGTACTTTGTAAACCCCTTCCACCCCTCAATCTTCCAGAAAAGACCAAAATGCTGTTTGTCTCAAGATCTTTCTAACGCAGCACTTCTAGTATCCTCAATCTGTAGATCTCTCCATCCCCTTGGACCTTCGTATTCGTATACACCTGGAACACGGCTTAGACTCGTGCCTAGACCTCGATGGACTTCAATCTGGAAGGGTTCGAAGGGCATTCTTTCGCCGTCGACTGAGAAGCAGCCGTCTTTTCTGGTGGGTGAACCGAATAGTTTATTTAGGATTCGCTGTATTGGACTTGGTTTCTGTGGTGCCGGTGGTGTTGTGTTGTTGGCAGACTCGGTCTGTGTGTTATTGTTGTTATTGCGTTCAGTCATTTGTCGGCCGTATTTGGGTATTACGCGTATTGCTGAGATCTTGCGTGCGCTTACGCCATTGTTGTCGAAGAATGCGCCGCTTCCGACTTCGAGGAGCATCTTCACGGCGGATATTCGGCTGATGTCTCCGTCTACGCATACTAGATCGAGAAGACCGTCGTTGGGTAAGCTAGCTGGGAAGAAGGGAGCGTCGGCGGCCATCCAGCACATGTTGCCGCAGTACAGGTTGCCTAGGTTTGGGTATGCTTGTAGTTTGGTCCAGCCTGAACTCTGGTCCTTAGGTAGAGGGTCGTTGATCGTGCCGTGTTTCAGAGGTGGTAGGCCAAGACCTGTTTGGGCCTCAAGCTCCTTGTCGAGAATATCGTGTGATGCGACGGGTGAGTTTTGGCGTCGAGCCATTTCGCGGGCGTAGTGTTTCTTGATCTCGGTCTTGTCTTCGATTTCGGTTTTGACGGCAAGCTCGATCGGGTAGAGGGTTTTCCCTAATAGTCTGACGAGGAAGCCGAATGTGAATCGGAAATCACCCATCCATCTGATGTTATCGGTACCTAGGTCGCTTTCGGCGACGACACCAACACTTTGCGACAGAAAAGAGAGTGTTCTTTTGTCACCTTGAGTGACACTTGCTAAATCGAGAGACGTCCTGACGCCTTTGACAGTCATAAGTGCAGCAATGGTTGGTTCACCTGTACCAAACAAGTTCCACGACATAGCATTTCCCGTACCGCAAGGAATCTGGACTATAGATATCTTGCGCAGAGCTTCAGCAGCATTTCTTTTTCGAGCCAGACCATTAAAGCATTCCATGGGAAGTCCATCTCCAGATAGGCAGGCCAATACATCGTATCTGTCGATATCCAGGGATCCAGCCACATCAACTGCATGGGCTTTATGTGTAGTCCTTTCGACATCGATTTCGCAGCCAGCTGCTGCGAAGATTGGCGCGACTAATTTTGCGTATATAGCTGGAGCCTTTCCCGCTCCTCCATATGGATTAACGAGAACTTTTATCCTTCTGTTTCTCTGTACTGGCCCATAGGCATTCTCGATCACGCGCTCCATCCACCGCTGAGCTCGATCTGCGGGTGCGGAGATGGGATATATGAGTGTTTCCACGGAAAGACGAGCATCTTTCTTTGACGACTTCGGTTTCGTGTATTTGATAGTCAAGATATTGTTCGACAGATTGGCATCCAAGATGTGAAAGTAAGGTATTGTTTTCGCGGCCGCAGATTCTGCATGTTTTTGTCAGCATGGTCTTTTGACGGATGATCGATTAGACGAACTCGAAACTAATCCGCAAAGTCGACTTCGGTCCTCATTGTCGAAACCATTGTCTATCGTCTTGGTTAGCACATTGCACGTGGTGCGAAGTGATTCTCTAACCAGCGACTATGATGCCACGAGCATCGAATGTTAAACTCGCATCCGGTCCTACAGGGAGTGTAGATTCAAGAGCTGCTTCGTGATCCTCTCTGGAGGATAACGCAAAATCGCTAAAGGGATTCTGGTAACTCGACGGATCGAGGTTCATGGTGAGACTAGAGCGCGCTTGGACATAACGCGAACTGAACGTAATGAATGAATTATGCGACTGTTGAGCTGCAATTTAATCTGACTTGAAGAGCGAGTGATATGAACTTGAGTTCCACATGGGACGGACATCACGCTGCATTGATATCGCGTGGCTATCTACTCGTGTTCGTAGGCACCAGGATTCACTGACATTTCGGTTGCTCCGGATGACGCTCAGATCCGGCGATGTTTAATGTACAGGATATTTTGTAGGTGTTACCGGATTTGCATTTCCAACGTATAGGCGGATCGAGCTGCAGGATGCCTGATACACTCTTGTTAGTCGGCATGGTATACGATGTACGGACTGGCTTCGTACATAAGTACATATATCGTTCTGCTACAGAATTTGCAAGCATGCCTAGAAAACAATCCTTCAGTCCAGCAACCGTCCAAAGATGTTCATAATGACTTGTGTTCTATTCTGCTCTACGAAATATCTTGCTGACAAATGAGGTGCTAATGTGCAATTCTAACCAACCAACACCATCGCTTTGCATTAATCCTGACCTGTTTATAGCTGAATATCGTTATCCAACAACCTTACCTCCTCACCAGGCTTGAATGCGGGCAATCCGATATATGGACATCCATCACAACGGAAAGCATCACCAAGACTGCAATTCCCACAACTGCCTACTTTGCCTGCAACGGTAAAATCGACTTCCGCCAGATCGTCAGCTTGAAGCTTCAAAGTTTGCAGAGCCGCATCAGCATTGTCTCGTTTCGCTTTATCTTCGGCTTCAAGTCGTTGGGCTAGCCCGCATGTGCAGTCCTTGCATGCTCTCCGTCGTTTCGCTTTTGGTTTACATTCGGTGGCTAAACACGATGTCAGTGAAAATTGTTAACCGCATCACAGGTTGTACTCACGAATCTTCAATGGACCTTTCAAGTCTTCTTCGTCCAACAGAGTATCTTCATCGATAAGATCGTCGTCTGAGCCATCATCAAGATCATCAAGTGTACCATCGTCAAACCCGACACCAGCAGGCATAACAGTAGTTATGTCCTCACTCTTGCGCTTGCCATTTAAAGGCAGTGAAACAGAACCTGAATTCGTTGACTCAAGCCCCCCAGCAGCTTTTGCTACACCATTGCCATTCTTTCGATTCAGTCTTAGTGGTACAGCTGCCTGTGTGAAATCTGGCTTGACAAAGCCTCTTCCTGCTTCGTATGAGAGCCCTGCTAGAATAGCTTCATTCTTCTCTGGCCCTTCGTGTTGGCCCAGTTGTTCGTCTTGGCTGCGCAGCACTCCTCCCACTTTAAGTGACTTCACAAGAAGCTCGAACACCTTGCGGCCGAGGAGAGACTGGCTCTCCTTCCTTGTGTTGTCGGCATCCGAGAGGACCATGATCAGATCATAGGTTGATTCAGGAAGGGACACAAGACCCATGTTTAATCTGTCGAGCATCTGCATGTCTGTTTCTTTCCGGTTGTGCATGCTTAATACCTGTGTCAACTTCTCCTGGTGCGACGAAAGTGAAGGTGGCGAGAGCAGTAACGTTCTCTGTGCTGCTGGCGCTGTTGTGGTGGGGTTCGTTGGTATCGTGAAGTCGTCAGACATATCCATTGCGAATGACGGTGACATGTTCTCATAGACTTCTCTTGGAGGTTTTGAGAGCAGGGAGTATGTATTGCGAAAGTAATCGAAGTGAGCCGTGATCATGAATATACCGGCGAGATTCGCAAAACGCAGCGCGTCAGACCACGATTTAGAGAATTTTGGTGGGCCTGCGGAAACAGTATACGCTTACCAATCGGGAATGATGAGCATTGCACGGAATTGATGCAAATCTCTTCTGAGCTTAGCGTCGCTGGGACAATCTGAAACACAATTGTGCCCTCTTGTGCAAGAACACAAGCACAATGGTCTTCTGACTTCTTCGGCTCCACGTGCATGTATGATCAGCGGGACCAGGCAACATGCTTATTATTGGCTCTCACATTGCTCAAAGACGTTGAGAAATAAACATAGCTTACTGTACGGTGCCTGCCCATGCTGGTGCAACATCCTGCACAACTGACACCTTTTTCAGGGATGCAATTCAACTTTATTATAGAGGAGAAGTCTGATCGCGCCCTTTTATGAAAAGCAGGAACGGAGAGCTCTGCATCCCTTTCAAACTGCACGGCTAGATAAGACAATGTATGTATCCTATGGTTTAACTCTCTTAGCAAGACCACATAGTGCACTATTGTGGTGATGTAAGTTGCATCATACTGCGTATCAAACGTCAACGATAACGTGGACCATCAAATCCAACAGTAGACACTATCAATTGTAGCTGAATTGGATGGAAATGGAATTGTTGTAGGTTGCAGCAACAGGCAAGAAAGAGCTTCATCCATCTGATCAGTATGCCTAGAAGACCGCTGTAACAACAGTTCTTGCCAGCTTCTGTTAAATCAAGGTCATCAGAACTGTCAACTTTGATTATTGGAATGCCCCGCATTTGTAGTTTCCAGTTCGCAATCGAGCACCGGGTATGCATATCCAACCCTAGTTAGCGCTAAAACTTACTAAAACCTGGGGTACCTCTGATGTAAGCTCTCAAACATCATTTGCTCATGCGACCAACTGCCGTTCTAATATCGCCTGCCGTACCTGAGAACTGCCTATCGGCGTTGCTCTGTATGAAATTGGCCTGCATGCTGCATGACCAGTGTAAAAGTGTCTTTGAAGCTCTTCGGCTACTTTGGCCTCGTATCATTGTTAAGCTTTGGTGGATATCCGGTGTCAACACCAGGTCACAAGCTCACACCATAACAAAGCTCATGAGAAACATCGGCTATCGCACTTGAACCGACGGACTAGACACAGGAACAGTAGTCAAAGTGTTAGATGGTGCTTTGTGTCCTCTTCTTGTTTTCCTACAAGTACACTTCCAGGTTGTTACCGGAAGCGCACGGAGCACGCCAGAAGAATAGGGTAGGTGATCGAACAGCGAATCTTCTTAGCATATAATCTAGCTGTTTCTGTATGTGATCGCTGTGGTCCAAGCTTGACTTACTGCAGGACCCTTGACCACTAGTGTGCTTTACCGGAACGACACTTCACTTCCTCTAACTACAACTTGAAGCATCTTACTCACTTCCTCCCACTTCGTTACAACCAAACACAGCTCTTCCTGAATCCTTTCCACGAAATCCGTCTACTTGTTCTCGCTGATCTTAACACACCTTCGCAATCTTTAGAACAGATCTCATTGCAATAGTAAGTGCATAAGCTTCACTGCCGTTTACCCCTCACGTGAGCAACCAGATGATAACGATGTGCAACGACTACACTATCTATCTTTTTACTACGTTGAGTGAACGTTAGCTAATTGAATTTCTTCCAGTGACTCGTACTGTCAAGAACAACGACCGAAACCACGCTGGTCTTGCTGACGGAACTGCCATTCCCGAGGATCGTCTCCCTCGATATTTCGCCAAGTCAGGCCACGTTGACGCTGATCCAAAGAGCATCAAGAAGCAAGGCGCAGGCAAAGGCAACTGGTAAATTTGACCTATTAAGTTCCTCAACGGCGCAGACATAAGGCTGACGAAAGTTTCTAGGGGCACTCACGTTGACGATCAAGAAGACTCGGGCTACAATTTCGTCAACCAGCGACGTCGATCCAACAGCAGCACTCAAGCCCAGGACTTCAAGACCAAGTTTGAGGCCGTCGATCAAGAACCTGTCTTCGAAGAGGAACTTCACGGTGCCACCGGCGACGACGTCGAACAAGCTTCTACCCTTAGCAAGGAAGAAACCAACTCTTCAGTCAGTTCTGAGGAGGGTTACAAAGGAATTTAACCTGTATAATATTGCGAGACACTGAGCCAAGGTCCCTTGTTGCTGCTTTTGCCAGGGCTTGCTCAGGAGTACTATATGGCGTTTGGTAGGAGCAGGCATGTATGAGCTATGATACAGGTGTATGAAGAGCTTGAGCCATTGCTCGAACAGGTGTGAGCTATGGTGTCATACGGAATGTTGTGGAACGATACTCAAATTGAATGATGGCAACCATTCCGTGGGCTTGTTTATATGTATCAACAAGTCGAATGGTCATCGATGAAACAAGTCGCCTCTAGCACAGCTGCTATTTGACGTACTTCATTATACCTTTTCAATTTCTCCTTGCAAGTTTCATGCTACCTTTGTATTCTTGACAGGCTGCGCTACCGAGACATAAGCTCAAGCTCAAGTCCAAGCTGGATAGATCATGCATTTGACCTGATATAGATGATCCTTTTCGTTATGTATGAAATACTAATCAAGTGGAATTATTGTCACGTCCAGCACAGGAGAGATTAGCGAAGCAACAAGGAAACATCGTTCTGCTCCAAAGTACTTCAACGGCATTCACTGGGTAATGTGCTTTGTACTCTACCCAGTATATTACATGGCAGATAATCATTGAGGCGTACACAGGCTAAAAGCAGATGTCGTTCAAGATCTCTTCTGTACTGCGGTAAGCACCGAAGTCATCCCCGCTCCTGACAAGAGAGAACGGTAGGAGCAATGCATGGAGCAGGTCAAGCTTTCCAGGAACCAGTTGAATGGATTAAGTGAAGGGTCATTAGACAATATGGCCTAGATTGAACGATTTACTTGTGATACTAGGCCAGCTTGAACCCTGCTGCAGTCTCCACTATTTTCGCGCAGCCTTGTGCATTCTCCGAAACTGCGATGAACTTATTGCACGTTGAAATCAGTTTCATTTGCACAAGCCATCAGCATTCAGTTTAATCGTCTAGCATCCGATATCCTCCTCATCATAGATCATCGGCGAAAAGTCTCTGGAAGATGCGGGCTTGAGGCTCGACTCTTGTTCCGACATTCCCAATTCGCTATCAACTAGAATCACAACACTCATCAGTCGCTTTCCTATTGATGGGCCAAGATGCAGAAAGCACTACGTATAAACCTCCTGGCGCGCAATCAGTCAGTTAAGCGAGCTCAGAAAACCAAAATCAGAAAGACTCGCGAAGCATGGGCTGAATATGACCAGCAAAATTTGGTAATGCAACGTATCAGACGATCATACATGAAGGAAGAACGTGCCAATCGTCGTGAAGACTGGATACTCGGCCCATTAGCACCAAATCGCGATGTTGGAAGAGATAACGGAAAGCTTGGAACGATCAGTGCTGATCTCACATCGGAACCAGAGTTACCGAGATCTGTACGAGCTTCACCACGGGGACGCGGCTATGATGCTATTGATAAGAGTGGGGAAGGGAGAAACAAATTGTTCAAAGGAAGGACAATAGTCGGAAATGTGGTTGCTGGCGATAGAGTGGTTATTGTGCATGGTCCTCAAAGGCTCAGGGGACAAATCGGAGAAGTACTCGATGTTGATTACGAAAAAGAGGAGTTGAAACTGAAGAACATTAACATTGTGAGCAACTTCTCCTGGACCGTCATTGGAATTAAGGATACTAACATGGTGTTTCTAGAATGATGTTGCCCTCCCCAATGTCATGATCCGAGAACCAACCGAAAACGACCCTAATCCTGTTCGCTTCAGTTCCTTGGAACAACCTATTCCAATTCGCCATGTTCGTCTTGTCGTTATGGACAACGAGACAGGGAGCGAAGTCATAGTCTCTCATGTGCATGCCGCTGAACCTTATATGCAACGCACCCTCGGCTCCCACCTCCCTGCTCATACTCGTTATATTACCGGTTCTGAAGCGATGAGCGACAACGGCTTACCCATCGAGATTCCTTGGCCCGACGATTATATTGGAGATGAGTTCCGCTCTACGCCCGTGGACACTGGCCGAGACGCTGTCGAGAGAGGCAGTTGGATCCCTAGCGTAGCGGTCGGTCCATTGGGCTACGATATTGCTGCTGATGCAGATCCCAGCGATCCGATGAGCGCATACACAGCCGGATATGCCAAGGACCCTTCAGCTCCGTTGAATGCTGTACGCAAGCTGGCTTTAACGGGTTTCTCCGATATAAACAAAGCAGCGGACCGACAGGCACGTGTCGGAAAAGGCATCATGGATGAATTGAGAAGCAAATACACACGGTCAAATACACGACATGACGATATCAAATGGGTGCAAAGGAAGATCCTGGAGGATGCAAGATCAATTTGGTGGAGGGATCGACAAGTACTGTCTCCCGAGCAGGAACGATTGCAAACGCTTAATAGGCAAGCTCAGGAGGCCCGAGAAGAGAAGATAAGAAAGTATACGGAGAGAGCGGAGATGAAGAGGTTGAGGAACGCGATCAAGATTGAGCCGCAGACAGAAACGCAGCAAGTCAACCAAGACCAGATGGAGGCGCAAGACAGCGTGCCAACGGTTGATGCTCAACAGAGCGCTGTGACACCAACTATCGACGAACAGGTGCAAGAAAATCCCTTCGTCCGCCCCGCTGACGCACCGGTCCCCGTTACCACGCCTACAACCACCAAAGCAGAACAGATAAAGCAGAAGGCACGGCGTGTTACACTAACCCTTGATACAGCGAAACTTGTCCAGGACATGCAGGAGGTTACATTGAACTCAGTATACACGAAACCAGATCAGAAGCTCCTCAAGAAATTGGTGCATATGGATGTCCAGCGACAAATGGGCAACACTGGTCGCGAACTGCGAGTTTAGGTAGAGAGCGAGCTGAAATCATCATGAAGAATGGTGTTGAGCCAAAGTTGGTTTGAGCGTGGAGGTAGCATCGATAACGGTGATGTAGGTTGTTGGTAAGGGATTAAACGACCTATTTGATATGTATCCACCTCAGTCCAAAGGTGGTGTATAGTATAGCACGTTGGAGATATGCAGCACTCTAGCGTCGGGCCACGTGTATAGACCACAGATGTTTGAAGAGAGTCACTAATGCAACACTTACTAGATACGCATGACAATCAGCATGACGGGCTAGATTACCCTCGACAGTCCTTCTGTGAAAATGTATATAACCTATATTACCTAATTCACTTCTCTGTAATCAACCAAGCCTCTCACAGTAACGTAAAACCATACATCACATCATCGATATCATATATATCCTATAACGTCCAATAAATCTCATCCATCCCTTCCCTTCCCCTCCACCCCCTTCACCTCTACTGCGGCAAGGTCAAAAGTTACCATCCCATCCCATCCCATACTACGTATATCGCATCCTACATCCGCCATAACGTACTGCACAACTTAGATTTAAATCCAACTCCCTAGTCCCTAGTCCTTATTAATTCACCAGTATACCTCCTTAGCTATGTATATATGTAGGATACATTAATATGGCAGCGAACAGAAACAAATCCGCATAAGCATCAACAACTCGGAAAAGGAAAGTAACAACAGAGGGAACAGAGGCATGGTGCTAAGCGGTCTAGGCTAGGCTAGGCTAGGCTATTGGAGGTGCGCAATGGCGGTATTTGGAAGGCTTCAGGAGTGAGGCAAGGGAAGGGAGGGGATGAGAGGGAGGGTGTGGGGTTTAAGCACGAGGGCGAGAGAGAGAGGGTGTGTGTGTATGTGTGGGAGGGGGAGGGGTATCGTGACGGAAGCGAATGCAATGGAGTCGTCACGAGAATTGGTACCAGACCAGTGTATTAATAGTTAGGGATCGGGAGGAGGAAGAGCGGCGCGGAGAGGAGTCCTGGACAAAATAAGTCAAGTTCAAGGCAAGTCAAGTTACGATTGGCCCGATATATTCAATTCGTCTTGGGAGGGTAGCGGTCGTCCGCCGCCGCTTTGTGCTCATCGTCGTCGTCATCCTCGTCGTCGTACTTTGGTTTTGTTTCTCCTTACTGTTTGGCATGTTGCTTGTAATGCCGTTCTGCTTGGTTGCTTCTTCTTGCGCTCCTACCTCAACTCCTTGTACTCCCAAGCCGACTGCTTCTCGTGCTCCTTCCATCACACTGCCATTCACATCCTCAGAGGCCAACGTCGATGAAGCACCCAACAGCAGCGTATCATCCTCATCCGCCAAACCAGGCCATTGCACAAGAAACCTGCCAACCATCCACCTCAATATCTTACCACTTAAACTCAACGTCCTCACCCTTGCCCAACTCTCAATATACACCGAGCGCATCGCCGCCTGTCCCTCCAACGGCGCAAGCCCAAATATCAACAGCAGCAGCGACGCAAGCACCACAATCACGCCTGTTCCAGGCCCATTCGTCAAAATGAGGTCGGGGTAATTATTCTTCGGCGCGCCGTCAGGAGAAGTCCAGAAGCGGTGCTTGTCGCGCATGAGCGAGATATCAGCGTGCGTGCCGCGGAGCAAGTGGATGCAGGAGCGGAGACAGAGGAGAGCGGTCCAGGGTGTGGTCAGCAGGGATTGGTGTATTCGGCGTGCGCGGGGGACGGTGACGATGTCCCAGCGTACGCTGCCGGAGCTGGTTGCTACGGCCCAGTAGTCACCGCTTCCTTTACCT
>Ga0068628_1000135_pt1 | contig 18865 bp, 18 predicted proteins | sample InSIn2gowninarea_FD_77431 | JGI IMG/M metagenome (GOLD analysis project Ga0068628, IMG submission 77431) | Clean room microbial communities from NASA Spacecraft Assembly Facility at Jet Propulsion Laboratory, Pasadena, California, USA -... ... | reverse complement strand
CATTGCAGGTAAGGGCTTGGTCAATCCTGTTGCTGCCATTCTGAGTGTGGGCATGATGCTACTATACAGTCTCAACATGTCTAAGGAATCAACACTGGTTGACCAAGCGGTGCGATTTGTGATTGAGGAAGGCTGCTGTACGAAAGACATCGGTGGAAGCAATTCGACGAGTGAGGTCGGAGACGCTGTGGCAAGGAAGTTGGAACAACTGTTTCAAGCTCAGTAAGTTGAGCAAGTCGGATACCATATGCTATGTACTACCAACCAATACTTCATATCAACCAAGAATGTCAACCAAGAAGCAACCCGTTGTCTCATCAACGGCTTCTGACCAGCAGTGTTCATACATACTCACAAACCCCAGAAAATAAGAGCAGACACTGCGCCACCGAGTACCATTACCATTTTACTGGCTTGCTCCCAGGTTGCAAGAGCAGATGAAGTTGGAGATATAGAAATGGGTATACCAAATGGATCAAGAGCAGCCACCTTACGCAATGATGTCACAGCCTTGCATTGCTTCTTCTCCCTAGCACACTTGTTGTGCCACTCGAGGTTAGTCAAGCTTGAGGTTGTATTGTAATAAGCAATGATGGACTTGACTCTCAGGTGGACATCGGTCTTGCTCGGGATACCACTCCACCATTGGTTGCCATCAGCCCAAAGCTTCAGTTGTAATGAACCACCTTCTTTAGGTACGTTGTGATGGTCATTGTGCATCAGTTTGTCATCAAGATAGTAGTCAACGCCGGAGACAGGATTGCAATCAAAGCGATGAACCTTAAAGTCGTTCAAGGTCTTCTGGAGTGGCATTGAGAGTGTAGCATTTGGGATCGGAGTCCAGTCGGCCTCTGTGGAAGGCTGTGCGGTGTAATTGATGGTGTCATTGACGATTGAGGTTCCAGGAGTAACGACTTCAATATCGATCTCTTGTACATCATTCTGTCGGAGTCAGCATCACAATCCATGTGCAAAGCAGTAAGACATACGTGGTACCAGAAGAAGCTAGCACATGAGCCTCCTTTGTAGCCTTCGAGCTTCATCTCTGTTCTGAATGTTCCATGTAGGATGTCTGTGTCTCGTGTCTGCATACCAGAGATGCTGACAGGGTTGAAGCGTTCCAGATCCATGTCCGAGTACCCCTTCTGGAGCATGTGGAGTTCACCTTGATCGATGTAAACATTCTGAGCATCGAACTTGGTGTTGAGCCGGATATTGGGGTTGTCTGAATTCTTCTAGAAGTCGTATATCATCCAATCTTTGAGAAACGAGTTGGCGTTGTTGTCTGACAGCATGTGCTCGATGTTAGGTGAATTGGAAAAGTCCTCGAAGATTTTGTGTGTGTACACATCACCGGTCTCCTCGACCTTCCAACCACAGGGACAGTTGTCACCCATGGCATATCTGACAAATGTTGCCACGAGAAGTGTTGAGCAAATCATACTGACAAGGACTATTTTATGCAGCGTATGTAAAACCAAAAGTGTATGTTGTTGGTACGTAAGTGGTGTGAAGAGGAGAAAGAGAGGATCGTTAAGGAAAGGCAGCACATATACCCGTGTTATGGTTGGTTGGAGGAAGGCACGCCCAAGGACGCCCATAGAGAAGCCGCAGTCGCGCGAAATGGAATGTCAACCCGGAAAGCGCGATCACGATGGCTGTTGTAAGGAGACCACGTTTGCGCGTTATTAAATACTCTGAGAGGATTTGGTAGAGATATTTCTGGAAGGCGTCTTGATCTTGGCGCTGGCTCTCAATAGATTTTACCTTAGCAGGCTCTGCGAAACACACTTGCAGTGCTTTCTGTTTGGCAGAGCAGAGCAGTGTCGATCGCGAAAATTCTCAGTACGGCTTGTAGCGACCATCAAGTCCTTTCTTTGCTTTCGTAGACGGCTTCAGTGATTTTGTAAGATCAGTTCGGCCAGACATACGAGATGCTCGTATATAACCATCTTCACCAGCTGTATAAATGACGTCGGACTAGTAAGACAGGTTAGTATCTGCCTTGGAAATGAAGAAGAAGAAGAATTGACGCACGCCATATTCTACAACCACGGCTCGTACTACCTCTTCGCCGTGTGCAGGCTCAATTGCAAATTTCGAGGCCACATCGAGACTTGGTTCCGTAAGTGATGTCGTGGCATCCGATAACTTGACGAAGTCGACACAAGATTTGCTATTATACATTAGGATCTCGATACAAAGTCGCAGACTGGACGTACTCAATATTAGTTCCAGCTGCGATCACGTAGTCATGACCACTTTTGAAGACATCAACCACATATTGGCAGGGAATTACAGATCGCAGGTCACCAAACAGAGTTGGCTGGGGATCTTCCTCATCGCCTGGGGTCGAGACTGGATGTACAGCAAGGTTCTGATCGGAACTGAGAGCGTATATTCGATCATCGCCTAGAAAGCCAGCTTTGTGGATTGGGCCGTGGTTGATTACCTGCAGTAGCGAATCCTCCTCTTCAACAACTTGGGTGTCGAAAAGACTGACCAACCCGTCATCTCCACCTGCCAGAACCACGTTGGATCTGCTCGGGTGAAACTCGATTGCAGTTATTTCGTCGTTGTTCTCGGCATTTTGCCATGTCCTACGATTCTGGCGTGCATCCCTTCTCAAGGTTTAGCGAGAGCGTATGCAGCAAGGACAGACACTTACCAGAGACTCACGATGGCTTGGTTCGCTTTGAATTCGGTTCCGATGGCGATGCTTGCGCCGTTGACAGCTAATGCGGTCACCGCTCTGTCTGCTGTCTATCAGTATCGAGTGGAGCAAGAAAGAGGATTGCAATATCGGATACCATTCTTGAACTCAAAAGCCTTATTTTGCGATCTCAGATCAAAAGCTGTCACTGTACCATCAGTTCCCGAGCATAATACGGAGCTCCCTTGATCATCTCCCAACGCTAAACAGTTAGTGCCGCTTGGAGCACCTTGTATCCTGACAACCTGGGAAGACGATAGATTTTCACGATTGACGAGAAGCAGTTCACTCGCAGATGTTATGGCTGCTAGACCATTTTCAATCGTTGGCACGAGCGCAAAGATGTATGCGTTGTCCGTCTGGGACGGTGCGATGGCAGCATAGGATTGATACTTCGCCGACATCCTGCCTACAGATTGACACACAGGTCTCCGTACCAGCCGCAGACTTGTGAAGTGTTGGGCAGCGTCAGGCCAGGACTAAACTTCGTCCACCCGTCCTGGCTGTCTCCAGTGGTACTGCTGTTGTCATTGGCAGACTGATCGAGGTAGGTTTAAGCGAAGCTTCGTTTTGACCAGAAAAGAATTGTGCATGATCGGCTGCTTCCAAGGGTACCAAATTGCTGGGTCGAAAGAAAATTGCAGGATGCGAGAGTTCCACAATATCGAGAATGATGTCCTAAAGACCATGTTGTGACGCATTGAAGCCGCACTAATTGCTGCACAATCCACTCACTATTCTATAGACTACGGGTAATCTTGCATTGCTGTACCGCGCTCCATACGATCGATTCAGTAGCAAGATAGTGCTGCAAGAGCCAACCAAAACTTGACCTTTGCATGTAACACTGCTTGTCCTGGCACATTACATACGCTTGGTGCTCTTGTTGCGGAATGTGCGGCACGGCATGATGGATGGTAACAGTAATACAGGTAAAGTGTCTAGGCTTTACAGATCCAGTACACAAAGGCCTCAGAAGTAGTAGGACTCTCTCTGCCGAGCGTGACTGGAACTGAGGAAGACTGAAAACCTCGCAGCAGAAGTTAGCATCCGTTGGACATATTCGTACTTCAAGGCATAGGTATTTGTCCATATACGTTTCCAGTGACTCGTGGGTTGACGTTGGTGGCAGGGACAGGGCAGGACGATGAATTGTTATTGGGTCAGATCAGCGATGGGGCGGGCCGTGGAGCACGTTTCCCTGACTTGATCCGTTCCAAATCACCGGGCACGTAGGAAGGACAAAGTCCCGTCGAATACGAAGGGGTGATCCACTCCCACGATTTTGAGTCCGACTACTTTTCATGACAATATTAACCGTGCGCCCAATCAGTAATGCGAGTCAGACACCACAGCAGCCTGAGTCGGGCTGACGGAACGTTTCAGTCTGCGGCAAGAAGTGGTGATACGACAGGTAACGATATGGATTGATGGCGTTTTTTAGCACGCCCTGATGGATTGTAGATCGTCAGTGGCCATAGGCACCGATCTGGAGTTGGAGTTACTCAAGCTCCTCAGCCAGCAACTCTAATTTCTGGCTTGACCGCTTCTGACCCAGCCGAGCAGGACCACCTACAGAATAGCCACGATATGAGGCCGACCATTGCCAGCGTGGCAGGTCTATATTCCGAATGTGGGCTTTCATCCACTCTGCTCCACCTGCGAGCATTGCATCCGTTTCACCAGCTTTTGTGTTTTTACTGGAACTTGGTCTTCATTCTAATAAATGGACTCCGTCTCTCGCTACATTGAAGTCCATCCCCTTGCCAATTTAGGTCTAATCTCGTCGCCATACACAATGTTGACTCTGCCCTGAGCAGGAATACCTGCAGCGAGACTTCGCAAAGCTGCAGATTGCCTCGTGATAAGATCTTACCCTGCCAAAGACCAAAACTCAACTAGCACGTCACTCCAGGACAGCGCCTCCGTAAAGCCAATGTCTTGGAGTATCGATACCGTTTCTGCTTGTTGCACGTATCGCATTGATGGCAGCACCAGGAGGACCCAATCGATCTGGCGACCCATGGCTACAAGATGGCAGAGGGTACAGCAACTACCGGCGGTACGACCCATACACTCGCGTTAGACGTGGCTGATTATTGTAGTGGTCAATACCTGATGCCTGTGGATGACAAGGAGCAGGAAAGGCTTGATATCATGCATACCATGATTCTTGCAGCACGGCCGAAAAGACATCGACTTCACCACGCCCCTCTAAGAGAGATGTACGATCCTGAAACCAGACAAGGCACTAAGGTTCTGGACCTTGGCCACGGTACCGGCATTTGGCTCTTAGATATGGCGGAGAGATATGCAGAAGCCCACACCGAATTCCACGGAGTCGACCTCTCGAATATGGCACCACGACATGTGCTCCCTCGTGTCAACCTGTACCAGCATGTCGACTTCGAAAGTCCTATGGCTCTAGGAGAAGACTCCTTCGATCTCATTCACATGCAGATGGGCCTTGGAAGTGTTGCGAATTGGCCGTTGCTGTACCAGAAAATATACAAACATCTCAAACCTGGTGGCTGGTTTGAGCACGTTGAAATAGATTGGACACCTCGATGCGAAGACAACACTCTTCCACCTGGGAAACTGCAGGACTGGTGGCATCTATATGTCAAAGAACCATACAATGTCGTTGGTCGGCCAATCGAGTACAATCACAATACTGGAGGACTTTTGGCAGCCGCAGGCTTCTACATTCCACCTGATGGAGCAGGTCATATGACCTTTCGCATCCCTATGAATGGCTGGTCTAACCGGACAAGAGAGGAGCATGTATCAGGGACATGGTGGGAGACCGCCATGTCCTTCGGCGAAGGTCACGGACACGGCTTTGAAGCTCTGAGCATGGCTGTACTTACCAGAGTACAACGATGGTCAGCCGACCATGCGAGAAAGCTTTGTGAAGATGCCATGACGGAAGCCAGTAATCCTACAATTCATGCTTTCAACGTCTTGCACGTATGGATAGCACAAAGGCCAGCAGATGCTCCATGAGCACTAATTACACGGGCCATCATGCAGTCTCGAGGATGTCGTGGGAACAGCCATGCAGGAAGGGCCTCCGGACATTAATCACAGTGGACTAAGAGCTAGGAAATCAGGGCCAAGTATCCCAAGAGTCGTTTAATTTCCTGAAGACGTCTGGCCCTTTCATACCGTATCCCTCGCTGACCCGCCCTTACGATGTTAAAGTTGCCCCATGGCTTGGGTGAAGCTTCTACGGCTTGAGGAAACCTCCTCTGGTGACTAATTCCCGGAATGTTACACCGACCATCTGTACCTAGACTGGAACCCAATCAAACCCGCTATCAGCCGTTTAAGAAGTGGACTTTCAGCAGTGTTCGTTCGTCACGACGTCGTTCGGTACTGAAGACTCGCTTACTAGGATGAGCGGATGGCTGATTAGAATCACAGATTCACAGGCCGTGAAGGGAAATTGATGCAGACTCCCAAGTACACATGGTGCTGGGCCCTCCCTGCACGACACTATCTAGACGGGACTTGTGTTGCTGCATAGGTCACTCAAGTTGGACATTCCTGTTCTTCTAGAGCTCGGTGGTCGGCACGGAAGCTATTCAAGGTGTGCATCATCATCAGAATATGGTCACGTTGATCAGAACGTAGGGTCGCAGGACAGCATGAAATTGTCGCAGGCGCCAATGGAATGTGTTTACAACAATATAGCCTGGACAGTAGCACGTGAAAGGATTCAATTGAATGGCATTGCGAACCCGAGCTTTACGCAACATTTGAGATTCGGGCTCCGCGACGGGGTCATTTATAGGTGAACCCGAGGTGTGAAAATAATAGTTAATATATAAAAGCTCTATACACGCAGTTTGTTTATCCTTACTGCATTGAGCTTGCCAAATTTGAATCGTCGTGGTGATTACGAGACAGGATAATCACTGTGACGATGAACCCCAATCAATGCCACCTGTCCAACCACAGAAGGCACTCTTTGCCCACTTTGCGGTGTCTGGACCCTGCAGAAGCCTGGGGGTCGCACATGCACATTCAACCCTAGACTTTGCTTGCAATCTTGGTACTCCTCTGGAGTCTCTTTCTTGTGACCACAATGGCGATACCACAGTGCTGATATTTCGACAAATACTATGAAGGAGAAAATCCTGACACGACGGCAGGTCGAGGGGCTAATTGCGGAAGGCCGCAAGATTGTGATTGTGGACGGACATGTGGTCAAAGCAGATGCATGGTGTCCGTATCACCCTGGAGGTGAAACAGCCATACTACATATGGTTGGAAGAGATGGTACAGACGAGATAAGAGCCCTTCATTCCGCAGAGACGCAGGCGTTTATGCAAAAATTTGTCATTGGAAAAATTGAAGGACAATGGGACAATTTCTTACCACCTATACAGGGCGGTACCTTTCGCAAACCCGAAGAGACTGAGCAGGCTAGCAATGAACAACCGGGAGACGAGATAGCCGAGAGCAGTAGCTCAGCCAGCAGCACATCAACTCCTTCACCACTCTTTGAGCCGACCGATGGCATGCGCAGGCGACGAAGAAGCTCTGTATCTTCTGCTTCGTCTTTCGAGCTTCCTGGAAACGATGTCCATTCCAAGCCGTTGTCTATGGACGAAATCACGTCACAGCAGCTTGAAGCTGATCTTCGGAAATACCCTGCTTTGGATCGCATGGTTCAAGACGATATTGTGACAAAGTATCGAGCTCTCGACGACCAGCTGCGGGATGCCGGCTTATACAAGTGCCCATACACTGCTTACGCTTTCGAGGGTCTGCGATACCTCGCCCTTTTTACCTCGTTCGCTCTCTCCGTTCACTATGGCCAATATGCACTGGCTGGGCTCTTCCTCGGCTTGTTCTGGCACCAGCTAGTATTCACTGCTCATGATGCTGGCCACATGGGCATTACCCACGACTTCCACACCGATACCTGCATTGGCATCTTCATTGCTGATTTTCTAGGAGGTCTCAGCATAGGTTGGTGGAAGCGCAACCACAACGTTCATCACATTGTCACGAATTCGCCGGAACACGACCCAGATATTGAGCACATGCCATTCTTTGCTATATCTCATCGCTTCTTTGACTCCCTCCGCTCCACCTACTACGACAGAATCATGGATTTTGATGCGGTAGCTCAATGTGTTGTCAAGTACCAACACTACCTCTACTATCCGTTGCTGTGCTTTGGCAGATTTAACCTATATCGTCTCAGCTGGGCCTACCTCTTGAGTCCGACCCAAGCCCCACGAAAAGGACCCGCTTGGTGGCATCGTTACCTGGAAATTGCTGGCAACCTCTTCTTCTGGTATTGGTTCGGCTACCAGACATTGTACCTCAGGATACCTACGTGGTCTTCAAGGCTCGCCTTCATCATGATCTCACATATGGTCACTGCACCACTGCATGTTCAGATTACACTCTCCCACTTTGCAATGAGCACGGCTGATCTTGGCACTCGCGAATCGTTCCCGCAGAAAATGCTTCGGACCACTATGGACGTCGACTGCCCCCAATGGCTGGACTTTGTCCACGGCGGCTTGCAGTTCCAAGCTGTACATCATTTGTATCCACGAATCCCCAGACATAATCTGAGGAAAGCTCAACCGATGGTTGTGAAGTTTTGCGATGAGGTCAAGGTACCCTACACAATCTATGGCTTCACAAAAGGCAATCAAGAAGTGATTGGACGACTCTCAGAGGTCGCAAAACAGGTTGAGATTTACGAAGCGTGCCGGAAAGTTGCTGCGAAAGACCTTGTGGAGGGACACGATCACCGTCACTAATGAAAATCCCTGGTGTTAGCAGCCATGGTACAGAGATTGACATGATTAACACCCTAAAAAGTTCTATGAAGCCTACGACATGATAGATTAGATGAATAGAGACTATGAAAGACTACAGCGAGAACGTTATAAACACCCTTCGTATTTGTGTCAGTCCCTTGTGCTCTGTGTGTAAACCCTTTATAAGGACTCCGATGGAGCTGCAAAATATGGCTTTGGCGTTCGGGAGGCGGAGAGCCTGGAAGGAGAGCGGAAACGCGGCTCACTGACTCAGTAATGACGATCAATGGCTGGCAGTATCTCAAAACGTCTATTAACACAAAGACTGACTCGACCAAGGCTATTGACCATTCACTGCTACAACAACTTTTCACAAGCACAGACATGGGCAGACTAACAGACGTCTTCCAAGACAAGTACGTACACACACAACCACCTCAGCCCGCTTTCCTATATCCACCCCACTCAACCACTGCTAACTAATTAACTACCTAACTAACTAACAACCCCTAAACAGGACACGCAACGACCAATCCTCAAGCTGGACCCAACTCTGGAACTCCAACGAAGAATCCCTCTGGGACAGGGGCCAACCCTCGCCCGCCCTCGTAGATTTCCTTGAGCAGCATTCCGCATACATCCCTTCCTTACACTCTCAGCGCCGCCCTCGTGCCCTCATACCAGCATGTGGTCGCGGCTATGATGTCGTGACGTTCGCACTGCATGGATTCGACGCGTATGGACTGGAGGTTGCGCAGACGGCGGTGAATGCGGGTGAGGAGTACGCGAGGTCCCAGATGGGTGCTGATGCTGAGGGTGGTGATTCGAGGCATTTTGGTAAGAGAGGGAAGAAGAAGGCTCAGGCGGATGGAGTGGTAGGACAGACGAAGTTTGTGTTGGGGGATTTCTTTGCGACGGATTGGGAGGAGGGGTGTGGCGGTAGTGGTAAAGGATTTGACGTTGTTTATGATTATACTGTGAGTGTTGTGTCGGTTTTGAGAGTTGTTACCGTCAGCTCCTGTCTGGTTGCAGGTTTGTTGCTGTGCTGTGCTATGCTGACTTGTGGATGTCGCTAGTTCTTGTGTGCGTTACTGCCCGAGATGCGAGCTGATTGGGCACGTCGAATGTCTGAACTGCTGGCACCTGACGGCATTCTAGTCTGTCTGGAGTTTCCGCTTTATAAGGATCCAGCTGCTCAAGGTCCACCATATGGTATGAAAGGCGTATATTGGGACCTGCTGAGCAAGGGCGGTGATGGAATTGATGGACAAAAGCACAGTCAGTCTCATGGGGAAGCGGACGAGGTGAGATATGTACCCAGTGACGCCACATGGGAACGAATACTCTATTACAAGCCGGAGAGAACGTTCAAAGTGGGAGAGGGTACTGATATGCTGAGTGTTTGGAGGAAGATGGCTTCATGAAGGTAGCCTAGCTCAGTCATACAACCTGACCTTGGCTGGTGAGTCAATGAAGTGGACATGTGGTTTTCCACTGGATCGACCTCAAGTTCTCCCACTTTATACCTTAAATGTAACTGTTCAGAGGTTCGTAGCCCGTCGAATAGAGCTAACCGATACAGATACCACCTATACTTGGCACTCTAAGTCTGAATCCAAGATCGTCCTGGACAGTATCCGGTCCGGATCTTCTCTCACTCATACCCCCTGGACTAATAGAAACCCAGTAGTCTGCATTGCTCACTGCTTCTGCCCTGTTCTGACGGTCTCGAAGACAATCTTCGAGTGACATGAGAGACGAGAATTGCAGTACAGCCTTCTGTGTAATCTCCAGATTGAGCAAGGCAGAGCGAATATACATGTCTGATGCTGAAGTAAGATACGACATCTCAGAGGAAGCCGTGTTCGAAATAGCAGGATTGGTGGTATATACCACAGCACAATTGAACGTATCTTGAATGGACTGCACTTCGGTCATGATCTGAGTGGCCAACGACTCGGACCTGATGGTCGAGCTTGATGTATCGCTATTGTTCGCTTCGAGTTTTGCGGTTTCAGCATCGAGACGATCTTGCCAATAAAATTGATTAATATGATCGATGATAAGCATTCCCAGGCGTTTCTGGCTCGATTGATGTGTCGTAGGATTTAGTAAGTATTCTGAAAGCTGCTGCAAAGTGGTGAGGAGTGATTTCGAAGACGTGCAGCGAAGGATATGGACATGTTGGAGTCCACTTTCCACTACGCTATCAGGATGGTCGAGTTCGTTCTCGCTGTTTTCTTTTAGGTACGACACCAGGTCGCGGTTCAGCTGAGTAGCACTGAAGGAGTGTGAGCAGTCTATATAGACAACAGCATTTTGCTTTCCTTTCGCTGACTGAGGCAAGACGGATAACCCTACTAGTAGATGAAGTAAGGCTGTAGAGGGAATAGACGCCCTAGCAGCTGTGAGGGAGATATTGATGGTCACTGGCTTTGGCTTTCTGGGTGCTCGTGATATTGGGCCGGCTAGAAATGCACTTTCCTCGATATCTGCTTCTCCGGCGAGGTCGAGGTCGTCCTCTGAGAAATAGTTGGAACCTTCCGAGGTTGGTATGCCTGGGACTTCACGATCTGGATCTTCAGAAAAGCGAAAAGTCTCTATGGCTCTATCAATTTCTGGAAGACCTATAAGTGATACTGGTCGAGGTATGCACACTGTACAAAGGTCAGAAAGTAGCTGTAAACGATGTGGTTAGCATATCATGTCTACGAGGTCACTCTTCACGTGGTGACGACAAGGACATGTGGAAGGTTAGAGCTTGTACCACTCTACTTGCTCGCTATGTGACTCCATAAGAATGTACCGCGAGCAAAGCTGACAGTGAAAGAGTGGTACGAGTGATCAGGTGGTGGGTGAATGTCTTTTGTGGAGCGGATTTTGACGAGGAAGCGATTTGCTTACCGAAGCTAGAGTCTGTTCTTGAATCTCTTCCAGCAGTTTGGCACCGAATGCATCTGCAGACATGACCGCACGCCCAACCAAGTCGTTGCGGTAATGCGCAATTCAGGTTCATATAGAAGTACGAGAAGAGCTGTGTTTTCTATACAACCTCATCTGGTCAATCGGCATGGCACCACCCGAAAAGGTATTTCCTGTCAGTGAGCTTGAGAACCGCGTTCATCTATACGACGTAGACTACAAGGAGAAATCACGCAAACTGCCCAAGGATTTCGACCTGAAGAAAGACTGTGAACTTTACGAACTGGTACAATACAGCTGCACGACGCAGGAGGAAGTGAGCGAACGCGCAATGTTGGGCCTCTCAAAGCCGCATTCTGCCGTCCGAGGTGAGCTCGAGTGCTACCCTTTCGTCCGGCTGTTTAGGAAGTGCAAGAATGGAAATCAAGAGTTCAACGTTGAAACAACAGCTTGGGAAGGCAGACACAGATGGAAGCCAAGCAAGAGACTGTTGGAGCAGGCAGCACAGGAGAGGCAGGCACAGGAGAGGCAGGCACAGGAGCAAGAGCAAAAGAACAACGACAACGAAAATATATTTGCCAAATATGGTAGCTTCTTCTGGTCAGGAAAATGAGTTGAGCTCCTCCGTACACCTTTACCAACGCCTGCGCTAAAAATTGAGGTTCAGGAAAGGATCAGATCTCGAAAGCGACATCCATATCGTCCGCTGCTGGTTTCTGTTTCCGTAGAGGTGGCGGAAGCAGATTGTACTTGGATGGGTCCCCGCCACTCTCAGGCTGTTTCTGAGTGGCAGGAAGAACAGTCATATTGACATGGCGCCTTCTGACACGTCCTTCATCCGGCATACGATACTGCTTCTCACAGGACACCACAGGACCAAGCTCGAATCCTGGCTCGTCGAGCAACAAGTTGCGCATAGTCTCCTCAAACATGGCTTCTTCGGTCATCACTGGGTCTCGTCTCAATCTCCGTGGTCGACGGTCCTGTATGTACCTTGCCTCTGGACTGATAGATAGTACAGCATCAGCTTTTAGCGCACCCGCCAACTTTCGCAATGCCTGCTCGCCAAGTTTTCCTTCCTCTGTCGCCCGCTCCCTGATGGTCTTCGGATCTGTCTCCCTTTTATCGAAAACGGCGGTGTCTCGATATGTGTGAGCTGAAGGGACTGGGGGTAGCGCTTTGGTATTGAAGCTAAATTTTCGTAGGTCCTGCTGCCTGCTAAGCTCAGGACCTAAGAGATGCTCCGGCAATTCGAAGGAGTGGTGAAACTCATCGTCAGGAGGAGGAGTAGGAAGCAAAGGACGATTTATCTCGACCGTAGACGGGTACTTCTCCAATTGGTCTTCGGGAACTGGCACGTTGAGCGCATAGAATGCGGCGTCAAAGTCTACAGCTACAGGAACTGTCCGTCTAGCTGCAAGCATAAAGCGTTGGACTTTTGACAGTAGGGCGTGAGCGAACTCGTCGGTCGCATTCCGTAGTGCTTCTAGTGCCACAGACTCGATGACTGGTTGATCAATATCTTGCTTCCGTGCCTCTTCTTCGCAGATAGCCTTGATGCTCGTGATCACGAGCTTGTCCAGCAAATCTTGTGGTAAAAGCGCTCCTTCCTCAGGGATCCCAGCCTGCCTATGTTGTATGTGGTGCTTATGGTGGTATGCCAGTCTCTGCCGCTTCGCAGGCGGCGATTCGAAACTATCGTCCATGCCTGTCGCAGTGTGGCTTCGGCACACCTCTCTCGAAGTAAGATATTATAAGCTCATGGTTGGTAAAATAGATACTGGAATAGAGGATGAGAGCGGGTTGTGTGACACTTTCCATGAGCGCAGTCTGGTCGCTTTGGTTCTCAGTAGGCGCCAAGCCATTTTCGGTAAGCTTGGTGCTTCTCACTTCAAGCTCCTTCGTGACTTCGATCGCGGCTCATTGATATCTCAATTGTATTGACACCACGCCTATTTCCAAGTCACAATTCACGTGGCTGTTCTCCTGGCGTTTCCTTCCTGCACAAACAGTCGGAAGGCAGTCGGCAGAGGCTGCAAATATTTAAGATGCCTATCAAACCAATCGAAGGAGTAGGTGGACTGAGCTTGTGTACACTACCCAGAAACAGGAGCAAAGCTGACATGGACTTGCACAGATGTTGAGGAGGGGATTGGTGCTGGATTTGAGCATCGCCGGTGGTCTGGGAACGACTTTCGGATATTTATGTCAGTGGTCGCAGGTGACTGATCTTGAGCGGGTTATACTGACCGATATACAGGGTGGTACGGCTTCCACATCCCACGAGTTAGAGCCAGAGATCAGTTCTACGCCAGACTAGAAGATCAAAGAGCAAGAGAAGCTGGAATCAAATAAGCTATGGAAGATATGATTTGGAGCATGAGACAGAGTCGTTGCGTTACAACCACTCGACCTGAGTCGCTAGATTGTATATAAAATGGACTACGGACTCTTGAAGTCGAGACAGGTACAATTGTCAAAATTTTCAAACCAAACAGACGAGTCCTACACAGTCCTACACAGTCCGAGAACTGTCTTGTCCTTGGAACGCTCCTGCTGCTGTGCACCCATCGTTTTTCAATCGCTCGAGCTGACCTTTTGATATAGTGTGCAACATTCCATGCCTTGGGAGAGTCCGATCAAACGCTGAATGCACTCGGGAAAGGAGAGACTGCAGAGACTCGTTTTTTGAGAAGGTGCAGTCAATCCAGAAAACTGCGCACTTGGTTCTTACAGCACGACCTGGTGATGTCCTCACACCACCACTGACGTCTCAAAATGCTTCCAGTCCAACCCCAATCGTTTATCGTCCAGCGTCACGAGTAGAATACTTCACCATTCCTCTTGCATATCGCGCGAGTCGTACTCATGCCTACTGACACAAATGCCATGACCGAGTCTGTATGAGTGAACCGGATATTTTTTGAGCCGTCAATCCGACGAAGCACTTGGTCAACAGTATAGATTACGAAGCTAGATCTGTCCTGTGGTGGTTTAACACCAGTCTGCGCAAGAACGGCTCGCAAGATGTCAGAGGGACCCATCGAAATTGACGGAGGCCATGTGCCAGCACTGAACTTTCATCAACGTTTTCGACAAGAAATTAGTACTTTACGGGAAAGTATCGATACTTTGGCAATACCTGACCTCACTGCTTCCGAACGTCAAGCAAGCAACGACCAAGTACTAGCGGGTTTGGCAAAGCTCTCTGCTGAGCTTGCTGACGCTTCTGGAAATCTTCCGTCATACGACCAGAGAAGTTACAACCAAGCACTAAAAGAGCTATATGACAAGCTTGCAATCACTCGAGCTAGCCAAACCCCCAAGCCCAAGTTCTCGTTCAAGAACAAACGTCTGGCTGCCCCAGTCTCGGAAACCAACTCAGTAAGCACTTCGAGATCAGTTACTCCGACCCACCTACGTGACACAGTATATGGTCCTATTCAGGACAGTCCTATGCCTGCGCTACCGTCACCTGCTAGTCACTCTGAATACAGTCGCAATCCTGGCCGGAATGTGTTGGAGCAACGAGTATCAGCTGACACAAGCATGATTCAAGATCGTGACCACTTCGCAGTCGTGGGCAGGTCAAACACATACGTTGGAATTGCAACGATCACGGCGCCCGGCATAATCGACGCTGCTGGTGGAGCGCAAGGTTGTATAGTGTCGGATACAGCTGACTCGATAGTCGATCTTACTCCACATTCCAATATCAACCCACCACCATTCCTGACAATAACTAGTGTCCAATCTTCCCTCCTACTCGCGCCGTCCATCAAAGGGCCAGCACACATCACGGCCTTGCACAGAAGCATACTTGTCCTTTCGAGTCACCAATTTCGTATGCATGATTCACACGAAGTTGACGTATACCTGTTCTGCTCAAGTCGGCCCATCATTGAAAATTGTTCCAACATAAGATTCGCAAGCATGCCATCGAGATTCATTGATACGACTGATCTGAGGAATAGAACGAATATGTTCGACCAAGTGGACGACTTCAAGTGGTTGCGAGCTGAACCTAGTCCAAATTGGAGTCTGATGGACGATGAAGAACAGATCAGTGACGGAGTTTGGTCAGACGTATTACAGATAGTGCACAGACTCCACGACGATACTCCCGAGGCTGGCAAGGTCCTTGTCAAGGAAGCTGTAGGGGGTGTCCTGTCCAAGCTGGGGAAGAGCAGTCGTGCGACTAGCTAGACGTACCTGGACATGGCAAGCGTGACATGGAAGATACTTTTTTCATATAGTACACGCATCCTCTCGGCGAAGCCAGGTCAATGATGCATCGAGAGAAAGAAATGGTTCGGATATGCTTGGACCTCGCTGGGTCAATGCAACCCTCGATCGCAAGATGCATCTGAAGTGCCAGGAGATACGCTTGGCTCGTGGAAACAAGTTTCAGCCTCTTCTTCCGTCCCGCTAATTAGGCAATCTGTGCTCTGGATCATAGCGGTAAACTTTGTGCTGTACAGTCTGTTGACTATGGCTGCTATCGCATTTCCTTCGACCATCTCTTATGGCGAGTTCAAGGAGGCTTCAGACATTAAGCGGAACAGAGGAGGACGTACACATCACTCGAGTAAATACCATGATCTGCGGATAAAAATAGTAAACTTCTTGTGGCTCGAATTCGTACCCCAGGTCAGATCCGGGGCTTGGCATAAGCGAATGTTAGGCATGATTGGACAATTGCGATCCTCAAACACAGAGAAAGAGGCAAGTCTGAGGCGTTGCAGGGACGTAAAGCCGGCTCGGAAAGGTCTAGCGTTCTCAATTGACTGTCTACAGGGTTTAGTTCGGAGTGCTCATCCACCCTCCACAGCCACGAGTGGTTGCGTAGCGAGGCAGTTTGCAGGCGTGCATCAACACCTGTTCAGCTTGCGAATATTATTACTATCGCTGACGAGTTGAACGTGTATTGCTCCTCTGGATCGCTCTCTCGAAATCTGAACACTCGCTACGAAAGCATACATCAGTCCTTTAAACAGTCGATTGCGCTCGCTTCTGGTTGCTCCGGACGGTCGATCTGTAAACAAAAGTCGGCGAACAATAAACCCAGCTGCTACGATACTCTTCCAGCCTGACCCGACATTATAGACGGTTGCAATATTCATAGGACACACCTCAGGGCTGTATAGAAACACCACATTCCTCTGCTGGTCACGGACCATCTCCAGTCACAGCGATGGCGTACAATCTTAGTGAGCAACAGCTGATTCTGATCAAAATACCGAAACTGACCACTTGCAGCGAGACAAGATTCACCTAATCGTTCCAATCCTCCGCTATACGACAGCAGGTCGCCTTCACCAGGACGTATATTGCCCGCATATACTGATCAAGGAAACTATGGCCTAGCTCCTCCTTCCCAGCAGCATCTGCAGATGCCCATGGCCTCGTCCGATCGACTCGCTGCGCAACCTACCTATTCAGTCGAGAACATGCATAACACCTATGGACATAACGAGCAGTATGATGCTCGTCAGAGACCGTTAAACAACTACTCCAGCGGCGACTATGCGATTGACCCTGAGGAACACCACGATTCTTACTTTAACCAGCCATATTCCCCTCATCCTCAAGATGACTATGCCCTAGGTCCATATGGACAGCATCCAGATAGATATACTCCTGGTGACGATCATAGGCCCATACTGCAAAATCCTGAAGACCCCTACGGCCCCGACCCATATCAAGATGAGCAAGACCCAGAACCAGAACCTACTCCGCCTCCACAGGCCGGTGTGAGGAGGTGGAAGACGGTTAAGGAAGTTCAATTGTTCAACGGTAATTTGGTGCTCGACTGCCCTATACCTCCGAAACTATTAAGCCAAGTGCCGCATGCACAGCCTCCAGAGAGAGATGAGTTCACACACATGCGTTATTCTGCTGCAACCTGCGATCCGAAAGATTTCTACAATGAACGCTTCACCTTGCGACAGCGCTTGTTTGCGAAACCAAGACAGACAGAACTCTTCATCGTCATCACTATGTACAACGAAGACGACTTTCTCTTCGCTCGCACTTTGATCGGTGTCTTCAAGAACATCGAGTACATGTGCAATCGCACAACTAGTAAAACCTGGGGCAAGGACGCTTGGAAGAAGATTGTGGTCTGTGTTGTGAGCGATGGCCGTGCTAAAATCAACGAGAGGACGAAAGCCGTTCTTGCAGGTTTAGGTGTATATCAGGACGGCATTGCAAAACAGCAGGTCAATGGTAAAGATGTTACTGCTCATATCTACGAATACACAACCCAGGTCGGTCTGGAACTCAAAGGCACCACAGTCCACCTAAAACCACGATCACAGCCTGTTCAGATGTTGTTCTGCTTGAAGGAGAAAAATCAAAAGAAAATCAACTCTCATCGTTGGTTCTTCCAGGCCTTTGGTCGTGTCCTAGACCCTAATGTATGCGTCTTGATCGACGCTGGGACAAAACCTGGTAGGGACTCTATCTACCAGCTTTGGAAAGCTTTCGACCTCGAACCAATGTGTGGTGGTGCTTGTGGTGAGATCAAGGTCATGTTGGACAAAGGCAAGAATCTTCTCAATCCGCTGGTCGCTACCCAAAACTTCGAGTACAAAATGTCCAACATCCTCGACAAGCCTCTGGAATCCGCTTTCGGCTTTATCTCTGTCCTGCCTGGCGCTTTCTCAGCATATCGATATGTGGCACTCCAAAACGACAAGAATGGCGAGGGTCCCTTAGAGAAGTATTTCAAAGGTGAGACTCTCCACGGTGGCGACGCCGGTGTCTTCACTGCCAATATGTACTTGGCGGAGGACAGAATTTTGTGTTTCGAACTGGTCAGCAAACGCAATTGCCGATGGATTCTACAATACGTCAAGTCTGCAACCGGCGAGACGGATGTACCTGATGGTATAGCTGAGTTCATCCTTCAGAGACGAAGATGGCTGAATGGTTCCTTCTTCGCTGCTGTATATGCTATTGTTCACTTCTTCCAACTATGGCGCTCAGATCATAGCGCTATCCGAAAGTTTATGCTCCTGATTGAGAATATCTATCAGACTATCAACATGCTTTTCGCTTGGTTCGCAATCGGCAACTTCTTCCTGGTATTCAAGTTGCTCACTTCGTCTCTCGGCACTAAAGAGACTCTTGGTACAGCAGGAAGGATCCTCGGCACTGTCTTTGAAATCGTGTATATTGGTACTCTTCTCTACTGCTTCATTCTGGCAATGGGCAACCGGCCTCAAGGATCTAGGAAGTCTTACCTCGCCATGGTCATTTTCTGGTCTCTCCTAATGGTGTGGCTCACTTTCGCGGCAGTTTACCTTACAGTGGTATCTATCCAGCAACAAGTCGCAGAACCGGGCTTCAATTTCACCACTGTTTTTACGGACTACCAATTCTTTACCATTGTCGTCTCACTTGCCAGTACATATGTGCTATGGTTCGTTGCGTCGAT
>Ga0068628_1000134_pt1 | contig 18878 bp, 8 predicted proteins | sample InSIn2gowninarea_FD_77431 | JGI IMG/M metagenome (GOLD analysis project Ga0068628, IMG submission 77431) | Clean room microbial communities from NASA Spacecraft Assembly Facility at Jet Propulsion Laboratory, Pasadena, California, USA -... ... | reverse complement strand
TGACATTGTAACATAAGAAAAATTCTCCCTCATTGAATGAGTGAGGGTGATGGTGCGATTGAAGGTGGATTTGGTTAATTTCTTAGTGGCATCATTATGCTAGAGAGAGGCTCGTCGATTTTCATTAACATGTTCTAGTTGTATAAAGTGCTACTCGAGGGGAGTAGTGTCACGTAGTAGTTCTACTACAATGTGTAGTTTAGGTATCTCACACTCGATTAGGATTATGGCTTTGGTCTCATGTACAATGTGAAATGGATTAAACCCCGTGGAAATTTTTTATCAATGTGTGGTATCCCCATAGAGCTAAGAATAACATGTGGTGATAGCTAGTTTTACATTTTTTCACCATACGCTAAAGAATCGTCTTAAGGACTTTGTTAGTAGCTTCTACCTAGCTATTTGATTTGGGGTAATATGGGGAAGAAAGTTTGTGAGTGAACCTAAGGAGATGAGATAATTCTTGGAAAACCTCATTTGTGAAGTGTTTTCAATGGCCAAGTATAAGTTCCTTAAGGATGCCAAATGACATGATTACATGATTGAAGAGAAAACAAGAAACGTGGTTGGCTATGTTACTGAATGTAGGCATGTCTTCTACCCACTTGGTGAAGTAGTCTACAATGAATACAATGTACTTGTGTACATTCTAGTGTTTCTCTTATTTTATGGGAATATAAATAACACATATTACATTATTTAACCTCTTGAATGTAGTCTCAGAAGAGAGTGGGACAAAAATAACCAATGTAAAGGATTCTTTGGGTAGTGGATATCCCTAAAAGGTGACCACCACATGGAATTTTATGACCATCAGTAAATACCTATTTACTTCTTTGAGGGTGAGACATCAATGGAGGATGGTGTTGATCCCTCTTCAATATATTATGTATCCCAAGAGGAGGTAATGGGGTTCTTAGTAGTGACTGTGTTTTCGAGCATCTTATAAGAGATTATGGTTGGAATTTTGAGTTCAAAGGAAAAGGAGAAAATCACCATATTGAGGGTCATCGAGGAAAAAGAAATGCAAGAAATTTACCTTTCCTTAAGAATTTGCAATTTTTGTAATGTTTCAGGTGGAGGGACCTTGCAAATTACTTGGAATTTTAGGGGTTCAAGCATGATACCTTGTTGGGACATAATGAATCCCAAAAATCAACTTGCATTGATGAATAACAAACACATGAGAGGGTTCCAGTGTAGGTTGTACTATTAGCAATGTTGAGATACAATTCGTAGATTGTTAATGTGGTTAGAGTGATGTTTGGAACATGTTGTGAGGTCATCCAAATATGGTAAGATAAGATGAGCCAATCCATGAAAAATATAGTTCATGTCTTATTTGAAGGTGGCATGAACATTTTTTAAGCTTATTGGCATGCACAGAGGGAAGACCTAGGTTCAAGTGAATTAGCAAAAAAAACCTCAAACACCAGCCATTTTGGCATCAACCATGAGTAGGTTAAGTCTCACATGAGGCATCTACCAGGGACTGCAAGAACCTAGATAGTTTTGTAGTCATGAATTAGAGGTAGATTCTACACTTGTCACCAAACCTTATCTAGCACAATTATTCAAAATATAAAATTGTATACCCATACTTTGCTTAATAAATCCATTATGTTCAACAAGGGTATGACACAAAGACAATTCAACATATGTTCAATAGAACTATAAAATAGAAAAAAAATTACACATTATGTGTGGACAAAGAGGTTATCCCAAAACAAATCTTTATTAATATTGTAAATGTAGGCTTTAACACTGTACAAAACTTACCTACAAATGAATTCTTAAAACTCAGAAAAATATATAATGGTGACAACAAAAAATATATATAGATATTTTCTCCTCGAATCGAAACCGGGAAAACCAGATTGATTTTTCAGTATATTCTTTTCAATGTTATAATACATTATATACATGCTGAAACATTCATATAAAACCCCAATCCATTAACCCTCGATTAGAAAATAACCATAGTTCCCTTGACGAGATCTACAAAATACCTGTTATCACCCTAAAATGTTTTTTAAACTTTGGAAAGTTTGCATTGTTTCTAGTCATGGTCTTATAATAAGTTTTGAGTCATCACATGCTTAAAGGGATAAGTGATAGGATTAGAGTCTTCATAGTGTCATTAACATTTCCAAGCCCTTCTTCTAGTCATAGTATTAAAGCATCTCTAGGTCATTTCATGCTTAAAGGGTTAGGTCATAGGGTTAGAAGTTTTTAAGGTCATATTTCATTCCCAAACAATGTTTGACAACCTTATTCCATGTATTAGAAGTCTCACCTTGTGTTTAGAAGTCATATCTCAAGTCATTCTTAAGAAATTTTGAAATTAGCTACAAATCCACATTTTCGTATTGTAAACAGTGTAAAAACCCTATTTTGCGCTACAAAATCACTGAAGAAGCCTTATTCAGTAGAAAAGATGTTTTAAGTAATCAACTTCCAAGGGGTTTCTTGAGCAACTGAAAGCATTTTTTGGAAAACTGAAAGAGGTTTTTCTTCCTAACATACCTATCTACAAAAACCTCTTTCAGTTTCTTCAAATTAATTATGATCTAGGAGAAGTTGATGACTCAACATGCACAGTAGTTTCTTAGTGCACTATGAAATTGCTGTAGGTGCAATTTTGTTCTTTTTGGCTAATCTTCAAAGGAATGAAAGGGCTATTTTTGGAGAAGGATGTTGCTGCAGAAATGTAAGGAGATCATTTGAAGAGGTTTAAAGCCTATGTAAATAAAAACTCAAGGAATGAAGGATATATGCAAGAATTAAGCCTTGCACTACAAAAATAACAGTTATTTCGTAGTGCATCTAGTTTGACTTTCTTCAGGCAACTTCAAAGAGTTTAGTTTTGGCACAAGTGTAAGAGCAGGGTTTTATGACTAATTCAACAAATGTTATATGATTAAAGGGGCTAGTTTGTGTTGGGCCGTTAATATGTCATTATTATTATCAATTTTTAACACCTATTTCATTCATTTCTACTCTTCTTTATCATGTCATTTATCATGATTTATCATATAATTCCATTTTATAATTATTTATGCTCTTATGGATAAATATTATTTATTCTCCTTTATTTTTAATAAATTGATTATTATGCATGATTTTAGCAATGATATTTTATTAATAAATTGGTTGTAACATCACTCACCATTTTAGCCTCCAAAGATATTTTCCAGATTGAAGATTTTATCTCCAGCTCATCATTAAATGTGCCAACTCAGAAATTCGTTGGAATAAGAAGTGACAATTTTGTATTGAATGTTTTTGGCAAATGGAGAAGAATCTGGAAAATATGAAACATGGGTTTTTTCCAAAACGAACCAAAATAGTTTTGCATTGAGCAATTTTCCCAAATTCGACCCGTACTAAGAGAAATGGAAGGTTCTACGAAGACGTCTTTCTCAGATTCACTTTGTGGCCATTTTCCAAATTATCTCAGCTGCAATGCCAAATTCGACCTGTTCCTGTCGAATGATTGATGGAAGGATATTTCAGATATGATCTTACTTATCAATTTGTTGAGAACAATCCAATTGTGTAATGAAAATCATGTTGTAATCATCTCTGTTGTAACTGCTCTCTGCTCTCTATATTTAAATGAAAACATAGATCAGAGAAGGAGATTCAGGAATAATGGATTCATGATTCAGAATTAAAGATTCATGATTCATGATGGGATAGGATAGGATAGGAGGAAAAGGAGATTGTTGCATTACCATTGTAATTCTCAAGGCTTTTGCTGTTGTAATGATTTCACAATTTGATAATTAATAAGTAAAAGGGTTACTATTCATTCTCCTTATTTGAAGTAGCCCAGCAGCATTCGCTGGCGGCTAAGGGCCCAACCTTTAGTGGATTAAGCTGCTGCTCTGTATTATGTCTTTACGATTTTTTTCATCTGATGGTTTTGATTTCTTTTTCATTTGCTTTATTCAATAATATTTTGTTTATGAACATTTCACAAAATTGCTCTGTTATATTGAAATCATAATTAGATTGCGTTAGTGTTGTTAAATCTAATCTAATACTGCGTTGTCTAATTAAGACTGTGGTTCATTTAATCGCTGCTCATTTATAATTGCAATTGCTATTCAATTAAGTTACTGTTCAATTATAACTGCGATTGTCGTTGCTTTAATACCTGCGATTAATGTTCATGATATTAGATTAAGATTACATATTTAGTTACGTTTGCAGTTGCTGTGTATTTCTATTTAATTAGCTTTGTTGTTCAGTTGTATTTAAGATTGATGTTTAATTCTAGTAATTTAGAATCATTGTTCCTTTCCATTAATAATTCATTTTTGTTAGATGAAGCTTTACTGTTCAGTTTTTCAATAGATTTTGTCACTGTTCTTTTCTGCAAGGATTTGATTTCATCTTTTAATTGATATTGCAGCAAGTGTGTTTTTTTCCAATCGAATTGTTATTATTTACTTTAGTGTGGATTGAAAGATCAACAACTGTAAAGGACACTGACTACCACTATCTAAGTTCTCAGATTGGAGATCTTGCTTATGATTGATTTTCATTTGCATCAGTTTACGGGGGAGAGAGTTATCATTACTGAGTCCTCGACTGATGGTTGTTTGAGTGAATGATTTAGTTCATAACATTTTAGTTTCTTGTTGTTCCGATTATATTTTGTTTCCAGCATTCATTTACTTTTGCATTTAAAGCACTATACTGCAAAACATTACTCTTGAGTAAATAGCCACCTCAGGCTGAGTACACTCTTGAAATAAAAAATCGTCCCTGGGTTGACAATTAATGTGAAGATAATTAGGGGTTAAAAAGACACCTTTTGTTGCTCAACATTTTGGCGCTGTTGCCAGGGAGCGTGTAGCCATTTCTAAGGAGTAGTGTGCATTTGATGAGTGCATGTTAGGAGAGAATTGGTTATTAAAAACGAAAGGTAAGGACCTGCGTACGGAGCATGTAAAAGCCCTACTCCCCTGCCCGCTTTCTAGCAGGATTGTTAAAGAACTTAGGGTAGAAATAAATGTTTGAGTTTCTGTGTGAATGACTAAAAAAAATAGAAATTTTGAAAAACAAATCTCATGATTTCACTTAAGTGGTGATGTAAGCACCACCCATTTCACTAACCAATTGACAGGAACATTTGAAGAAGGAGCCTCAAATAAACACATGAAGAACATATTCTATTATGGTAAGAAATGACTCACATTTCTACTTTTGAATTCCCTATGAAAGATCTAGGAGGAGTGACACAAATGCACATAAATCCCCCATCTTCTCTACCAAACTTTCATGGTTTGACAAATGAAGATCCAGATACATTCTTATTTGAGTTCGAAATACTTTGTAGAGGATATGATTATTGTACTAATGATCAAAGGTTGAAAGCGTTTCCTCTTACTCTAAAAGGAGCAGCTCTCCGATGGTTCATGAGCCTAGGTGGGAATTGCATCCATGGAAGGACATGAAGAACATATTCTAGAAGAAGTACCAAAACTATTGCAAGGACAATGAAGATATTTTCAATATGATACAAGGGGAAGATGAAAGCTTGAAGGACTATGTAGAGCGATTTCATTACAACCTTCAAAAATCAAAGCATAAGCATTTGAAAAAAGAGATCTTAAAAACACTCCTACTCAAAGGAATCAAAGATGAATTTTTAAAACTCTTAAATCTGATAGGAAGTGATCTTTTTCAGTTGTCATATGATGATGTTTGTGAATTGTGCATAAAATATTCAAGAGGAATCTCCAAGGCTAGTAAGAATTCTAGAGATGTTTGTTCTTTCTTTTCCAAATCTGCTACAAAAACAGGAGACATAAGAGCTGAAATCAATGTTTTATTTGAAAATTTTAAAGTTGATTTTATTAGCTCTCTAAGTTCAAAATTGGATGCTTTGCAGGTTCAGAAAAATCAACAATTTGAAGAAGTGTTTTTCCCTTATTATTGAAAGGAGCATCCAATAGATAATTGTTCTTCCTTATCTAAGATGGAAGTAGCGTATCAAAGAGATGAAGAAGCTGCAACAAGGTCAAAACCATGGAAATCATGGCCTACAGGTATGGTTCAAAACACTTCTTCTCCATTCTCTTACTTGCATAATCCATTATGGAATAGTAATGTGTTAGGGTAGCCATGTCAATCTCAATATAACCACCATCAATCTTGTCTACAAGTTTGGCATGGTTCATCTTATGATTGCATGACTACTTTCCCTCATCTTGTAGCACAAACACATCATCCATATTCTTCACCAGCTCTTCCACAACATCCTACTTTCATATCAAAATCATCCATTCAACCTAATCAACTACATCATCAAAATTCTCCATTCCGTACACAATTTCCTACTCAACTCATTCCACACCCTCACCATAATAAACTAGTACAACATGCTTACAGTGTTGAACTGCAAAATTTAACCACCCTTCCCACCCATTCTACCTCACATGCCCCATTAGAGAAAACTTACAATAAGATTCAGAATGTCTCAAATTCAAAAATTGTAGAAGTTATGGGAAGAAATGAGGTTTTTTCTAGTTTGCATCAACAAGTCATTTTAAAAACTCAAGAACTTCATAATATGATGGATATGGCAAATCAAGAAAGTAAAGGATATATTGAAGATTGGTTTCAATTCATCACTTATTTGTAGCATCACTCCATACTTTAACAATTTTTGACACCATCTTTTCAAGGGAAGTTGGCTTCTTGTTTAATGATTCTTTTGGATCCAACCCATCAAAACTGGTCGAAGATTTTAACACGTCCTTTTTGGATCCAACCCATCTTTTGTGGGTTTGATCCAAAAAGGATGAATTAAAAATCTTCAGTCACTTGATCATGCCCCATCACCCCACCTTCCAACCCCAAACATCCCTCAGAGCCCTCCAAGAACCTTATTTTTTTTTAGACTTCAGAACAGCACATTCCTTCTTCAAGCCAGGAGTTCCACCTTCTGTTCCCGAGGTCCCTAACACACATCATATAACAATATTTTGAATTGACTAAACAGCATTCAAATTTGGGTATGCGCATACATGAAGCCCTATTTCAAAAATGGTTCCATTGGAAGTACTCCTATACATTATTCATATTCATTTTTCAAATCAAAGTAGGTTAGTGTAAAAAATAAATAAATAAGGACATAAATAAATGCATTTTGTTTTTTTATGTAAAACTAGTTGTTTTTTGTTGCAACACACTGTGGAAATCAACATCGGTGATAATTTTTTTTAATTCATTTTGTATGTAGATGAATTATAATGGAAATAATAGTTCTACAAACACTCATTTTCATTTTTATCACCAGTTTGGAAAAGATGCTTGAATATCATATTTTTTTGGGCTTGATGAAATTTCTGAAAACACAGCCGGAACAATCATGTTTTAAGGGACCATAAGGGAATATTTTTAAAACTTGTTTCTATCCTAATCATCCCTTGCTTTCTACTTTCCAACCCAATTTTAATCATTCAATTTGGATTTGAAATGAAAAAGTTAGAACCAAAACATTGATAAGGTGTCTAGCAGGCAGCTCAGGAATAGAGTTGGGACAGTCGGTTTTTGGAGGCCTAAATGACCATATTATGAAAAAAAATTCTATGGTATATTCTTCTATGAATCTATTTTACAACTCAATTTGAATCACTGATTTTCGATATTGTATGAGGAAGTTATGATCAAAATACTGACTGCCTATCATAAGTCAGCACTCTTAAAACTCTATCTTTCCGGCTGTTACTTAGAGTATTTGACCTATCAATCCTTCTTGTCTTCAAACCCTGCTTCTATTGGAGATAAATAAATGAATCTACTTTCATTTCCAATTTGAATCATTTGAATTTGACATCAAACAAAGAATCTATACTTAAAATATCCATTGTTGTTTTAAGTGGGTAATCGAAAATGACTCTGTTATGCAGGTTGTTCTAACTAAAATTGACATATCATATCATTGAATTTTTAAAACCTATTTCTATTGGAAATATACCTTTGAATTAGCTCTCATCTAACTTTGAAATCACTCAATTTGATGTTGACATTATGATACAAGTGTTGTCCTTGATGGCAACTCACACAGATGACAGATCATAGTGGAGTAGGTCAGTAGCAAAGAATTGATGATCATACTACAAAGAATAAAGAAAGAAAAGAATATATGCAGGTTCACTATATACCATGTTGTGTACACATGCAGGTTCACTATATACCAAGTAGTGTATACACGCAAGTTATGCACGCAGGTTCACTATATACAAAGGGTTGTATACACGTGGGATTGTTGATCAAAAGTCGTGTATGCATATGCACGCATTTTCATGCATGGAAAAGCGCGTATATGTGGGAAAACTTATTTTTGGGTCTATGGTATTTAGACCTATGGTTTTGGACCTTGGTATTGCATTCAAAGTATTGAACCCAGGTATTGGGTCCCTAGTATTGGTTCTAAATGGTTTTGGACCATGGTATTGAGTAAGGCCTAAGACTATAAAAGGAGAAGAAGATCATTAGGCAAGGGCACTGAGAAAGTCTTGAATATCTAATGATATATGAGATCTAGTATGTAGGTTATGGGTTCATGATGCTTTGCTTGATCTCAGCTAAGGAGGAATCTTACTAGTTGACGAAGAACAAGATCTAAGGATAGATCAGGATCAAATGGTTTGGAATGAATCATCTCTATATGGTTTAATCATGCTTGTTCTAGATCTGTATACTACCGCATGTAATGTTCTGATCTGGGTATAACTTAAGATTGAAATAGCTGCAAAACATGAATTAATATTTACAGATGTATACGTTGGTTGACTTTGATAAAAGTGCGTACATACGCAGGTTAGATAAATGTAAGTAGCGTATACAATATGAACTATGATGTTTGAAGTTACAGATGGTTCTAGTTGTTGATGTGAAGCCTAAGTTCTAGCGACTGTTTACTAGTGTCAGTATTCTGTATATTCAATTTGGTTGATTGTGTTTAGCTTCAGTGTTGATGGATGAGATCTATAATGGATCAGGATCATAATGACTTATTTTTATGTGATTTGATGGACTAGATCTAGTTGTTAACATATGTATTATCCTTGTATATGTAATGATTTGAGTATGTCTGAAGTCAGGAAGTGTAGCGAAGTTATCAATAAGTAATTGTTGACATATATGTTGGTTCACTTTGGTGAAGTTGCTTATACACACTGGTTCGACTCTTCCAAGTAGAGTATGCATGGTTTTTGATGATACAGTTGGTTCTGAATATTATTGCAGAGTTCTATGTTCTGCTCTATGTTCTGGTGATTGCAGTTTGTTGACTGGGTTTCAGTGACTCAATACCGGGTGATTCAAAGATTGATGATGCTAGTGTTGATTGATTTTGTGCTTCAATGATATTGATGGGTCCAGTATGAAAATTGGATGAAACGTGGCCTTTCAGATTATGATGTTGTGCTTCAGGAGTATATAGTCTGAAAATTTATGAAATAAGGTAGCTAGAGGAAGAAAGAGAAGGTTGTAGCCTTCTATAGGTCAGCACCTACGTACTAGTACATCAGCTAGTACAAGAGCAAAGGGGGTGGTAGCTCCCTTCTAGTAGTAGCTGGAAAACGAGTGAAGGAGCATTCAGTAGGCCGACACCTATGTACTAGTAAAAGGATCGGCTAGTACAAGAGCTAAGGGGGTTGCAGCTCCCTTCCAGGAGAAGCTGGAGAATGAGAGAAGGTTGTAGCCTTCTACAGGTAGAAGCCTGCGTACTAGTATAAGTCTGCTCTAGTACAGAAATGTTGTAAATTGAAGTTTCTTATTAAAAGAAGATAGAGACGACTTACAGCAGGTGGTTTTCACCCACATTGGGTTTCCACCTTATATCATGGTGTTCATGTGTGCTTCTTGTGTGTGATGATCTATTCCGTTTTACTGCTCATGTTTACTATTCATATGGCTAATAATGTTCTGATGCACTCATTAAGGATCAACTAACTGAATCATAAGTTTTCTAAATATTCGCTTGTTGCACTACACATAGTTGCGTACACACGTAGTTTTCCTTAACTGAAGTAGCGTATATGAATATTAATATGGAAATGAGAAATCTATATTGATTTGATAATACTGATTCAGCCCCCCTCAATATTATTCCCAACATTTGAATGAAAAACAAAGAAGTTGTGATTAAAGCACTGCAGGTTAGTATGATTGGCCACTGCTCTCCCACAAGTGACAAATAAATTTTACTTTGTTATTTTCTCCATGGATTTGTTATACATAGTAACTAATTGTTTTTTTTCATAATTCTTGGATTAGGGGAGCCTAATCACCTCTCTTTCTCCATGATTTAATGTTTTATTGCAGGTAGACACTCATTTTTTTGCAGGTCCTAGGAGAATAAAGAAGGTCAATTTATAGACGAGCGGTTCTTGAAAGAAAATTTAATGAAACAAGAGAATTTCATCCAATTCATTACCCAACAGATTTATAACAAAAGAAATGAAGAATTGATTTCCATTTGAATATTCATGTCATGTCTCTGTTGCCAAAACAGTTTTCAAAGAGATCATTTTTTTTTAATAACATCATAACTGTTGTAACTTAATTTATTTATTTACATATTGTTTTTAAATAAAATATTGTTTCGTTTTTTTATTTCTTTTATATTTTGTGTTTCAGGTGTTGCTTCCTTCAAATTGTGGCCCATCTTCAGCATCAATGTAGTGAACAACTAATTCATTTTTTGCGTGCTTGCATTTTATGATTGTGCATTTTTGCTGTTCTTTTTCGAAGGAACAACACTTTCGCACTTTTGCTGTTCCTTTCTGAAGGAACATCACTTCTGCATTTTTGTTATTCCTTTCCGAAGGAACAACACTTCTGCACTTTCACATTTTTGTTGTTCCTTTCTGAAATGAACAACACTTCTGCACTTCTGCATTTTTGTTGTTCCTTTCCCTTCTGCACTTCTGCATTTTTGTTGTTCCTTTCCGAAAGGAACATCACTTCTGCACTTTTGCATTTTTGTTGTTCCTTTTTGAAGGAACAACACTTCTGCATTTTTGTTGTTCCTTTTCGAAGGAATAGCACTTCTGCAGTTTCACATTTTTGTTGTTTCTTTCCGAAGGAACAAGACCTCTGCATTTTTGTTGTTCTTTTCTGAAGAAACAACACTTCTACACTTCTGTATTTTTGTTGTTCCTTCGGAAAGGAACAACACTTCTGCACTTTTGCATTTTTGTTGTTCCTTTCCAAAGGAACAACACTTCTGCACTTCTGCATTTTTGCTATTCCTTTCCGAAGGAACATCACTTCTGCACTTTTGCATTTTTGTTGTTCCTTTTCAAAGGAACAACACTTCTGTACTTTTGCATTTTTGTTGTTTCTTTCCGAAGGAACAACACTTCTACATTTTTGTTGTTTCTTCGGAAATGAACAACACTTCTGCACTTCTGCATTTTTATTGTTCCTTTCTGAAGAAACAACACTTCTACATTTTTGTTGTTCCTTTCCGAAGGAACAACATTTTGACATTTTTGTTGTTCCTTTCAAAGGAACATCATTTTTGCATTTTGTTGTCCCTTTCAAAGGAACAACACTATCGCATTTCTGCTGTTCCTTTCAAAGGAACAACATTTTTGTATTTTCTGTTGTTCCTTTTAAAGAATAGCACTTTTTCACATGCATTTTTTTGTTGTTCCTTAAAAGAAACAACACTTTTTTTTGGTGTATTTTTTTCTATTCCTTTTAAGAAACAACACCTTTTCGCATGCATTTTTTTATTGTTTCTTTTAAGGAACAACACTTGTTTTGGGTGTATTTTTTTATTGTTCCCTATAGGGAACAACAATTTTTCACATGCATTTTTTTTTTTTGTTCTCTACAGGGAACAACACATTTTCATGTCTATTTTTGTTGTTGGCATGCATTTCCTATGTTGTTCCCTACACAGAACAACACTTTTTCGAGTGTTTTTGTTGTTCCTTTGAAGGAACAACACTTTGTGAGTATTTTCAAGAGCAACCCTTCCTTCCTCTTGTCGGATTATTCCTAGTTCATCTTAACCACATTTTATTGGTTCCCCGTCATGGCATGAAGTACACTACTTTTATGAGGACAAGAATTATGGATTCTATTGAAGCGAGTTAATATAATTCACATTATGATCTCTAACATGACAACTCCTTGATGATAGATTATTTTCAAAAGGGACACAATTATTTATATACTACTTTACTACATCATTTTATGTTGTACATGATACTGATTGATCATCTTAATACCATGCTAGTTCCATCCTTCTTGGTTATAATCTTCTCTATCTGTACTAAATGAGATTATGGGTATTATATTGTTTTTTATTGACATGTTCAACTTCTTCCACCATCCCTGCTCTTAAGGAGTACTAAGCCTCCCTCTTTTTATCATAAAAATGTGTAATAACAACAAAATTTTATTCGCGGATGGAGAATAGGAGGTCTCATTACGAGATAGCCTACCATGTTCATAAGGTTGTAACAAAGTGACATTCCCATTATGGCCACCACACCAGGGTTATGATCCATTGAATAGCCAAATTATCCTTGGAACAAGAGGTCTAATCCTGATCACTTTTGCTACATCCCAATGAATGGTAGTGTGGGTATCTGGTTACCACGCCAGCACACTGATCACTTCTGTAGAACAACATTGGAACTCTCCATTTATAAATTGAGGATCCTGGCTCATATGGATTAAAAAGCAACCCTTGGGAGGCTATGGACACCTGCTGGCAGCAGAGGCTCTGCTTATGGTATTGAAGTTATATCTTATCGTCAATTATTACTATAATACCCTTTTCTTATTTTTTCTTTTTATCAGAGAAGTTATTTCCTTAATTTTTTTTGTTTTGAACCTTTACGCATGAGAAATTATTTTCAGATCAATCGCATCATTTTCAGCTAGAATACCATCAACAAAGCATCTTTTTGACATATTATTGTCCTTTTTATTTTTCGCATAACTTATTATCAATCCAAGGCATCCCATCTCTTATTTATAACTAACTTTACACACTCTGCTCTCATTATAACCATAACTCTTGCCGTCTTATCATTTATATGTGTACTCTACTTCATTTATTGTTGTATTGTTCATTCCCTTGCCTTGCCATTAGCATAACACCTTTCATATGCTTTATGGTCATGGAATCCCTTATTCAATTGGAGGAGGGAATGTATGCATTATGGAATAGCATGCGGTATAATTACTGCACTCTGCCATAACTTGTTGATTTGACAAAATATTAGTACTGCATGTATACAAATTTTTTTCTGATTGAAATTTTTGCATGCATCTTATCTATTGCTATTCAAAACTAACACTGTGGATTCAAGAACATTGTATGCAACATAGTGATCTATTTACAGGAGAAAACCAAGTATGGGGAGGAAACTCCATTCACAGCATGACTACACTATTGCAACTAATAGAAGAGGCTTGAGCAACCCACAAACATGAACAATTGTTCAGACATGATGTGCTTGCCTGGATTCCACCTTTTGCATCACTTTCAGCATCAACTCAACCTATATCAGCTTCAACAAACGCCAGTCCATATATGTCATTCCACATTTTTCTTTTTGGAGGTAAAACTTGAGATAAAATAGCATAATTTTCCGATTTATTACAAATTTAGGAGAATTTCATGAAAATACATTTTGAGGATTATTTATCATCCTTCATTCCACATCTTTACCACTTCCCATTTTTCAGCGGCATATCATCTTTCAGTTTGGAGGAGTGTTGCTTTCATTTATTTCTTTCTTATGACCATATCATTAATATTCTTTATCATCTATTGATATTCTTATTCATTCTCAACACCTCCCTTATTCCATGTTGTTTTACACTAAGCATTGAATTCAACAAATGGTAGCAACCACTTCAATTGTTTTCTAGCATTGCATGAGGGCATGCTAATTCTTCAGTTTGGGGGAGGAATTGCTACGCATGATGGATGTTTTCTACTTTCTTTCTCATTTAAGGCATACAATTTCATTTTTATACAGTGCAGAAATTGATTTCCATATATTTTTAAAACTATGAACTCAATTCTTGTGAATTCTGGAAAACACTGACGTATTATTAGAATACACAAACCCAGATAAGTTCAAGTTAAATTAGTTCATAAAATTTCAAAAATCATGCAGCATCACCTACAGCCATATTTCTAATATCTCAGAATCCGTGCATCAAAAAAATCTGATTTTTGGATCATAGAAGCATTAATATAGTAGAAATCTACTTGCAAAATTTCAACAAAATCTGATTTGTATTTTTTGAGAAAATGGTTAATGAAGTTTGTTATTACTTATATCATATTTTGCTGCAACTTCATATACACATAAGTTGAACGTCAATGAAAAAATTGTTACGCCTTTATCAAGATTGCTAAAATTGAATATTCATTAATTGAGGAAGAATTCATTTGTTCCATCCATTTCATGAGCTAGGATGAACAATTCTTTATTGCTTGGTTAACACATGGGTTTTTTCTTTGGGTTGCATGAGGACATGCAATATATTTAGTTTTTTGTTGCATGAGGACATGCAATAGATTCAGTTTGCGGGTGTGTTGGGCCGTTAATATGTCATTATTAATATCAATTTTTAACACCTATTTTATCAATTTCTACTCTTCTTTATCATGTCATTTATCATAATTTATCATGTAATTCCATTTTATAATTATTTATCCTCTTATGGATAAATATTATTTATTCTCTTTTATTTTTAACAAATTGATGATTATGCATGATTTTACAAATGATGGTTTATTAATAAATTGGTTATAACATCACTCGCCATTTTAACCTCCAAAGATGTTTTCCAGATTGAATATTTGATCTCCAGCTCATCATTAAATGTACCAACTCAGAAATTTGTTGGAATAAGAAGTGACGATTTTGTATTGAACGTTTTGGGCAAATGGAGAAGAATCTGGAAAATTTGAAACATGGGTTTTGTCTAAAACAAACCAAATTAGTTTTATGAGGAACAGTTCTCCCAAATTCATCCCATACTAAGAGAAATAGAAAATTCTCTGAAGACGTTTTTCTCAGATTTGCTGTGTGGCCGTTTTCCAAATTATCTCAGCTGCAATGCCAAATTCGACCTGTTCCTATTGAATGATTGATGGAAAGATATTTTAGATATGATCTTACTTATCAATTTTTTGAAAACAATCCAATTGTGTAATAGAAATCATGTTGTAATCATCTCTGTTGTAACTACTCTCTACTCTTTCTCTATTTAAATGAAAACAGAGATCAGAGAAGGAGATTAAGCAATAATGGATTCATGATTCAGAATTAAAGATTCATGATTCATGATGGGATAGGATAGGATAGGAAGAAAGGAGATTGTTGCATTACCATTGTAATTCTCAAGGCTTTTGCTGTTGTAATGATTTCACAGTTTGATGATTAATAACTAAAAGGGTTGCTATTCATTCGCCTTATCTGAAGTAGCACAACAGCATTCGCTGGCAACTAAGAGCCCAACCTCTAGTGGATTAAGCTTATGCTCTATATTATATCTTTACGATTTCTGCCATGTGATGGTTTGATTTCTTTTTCATTTGTTTTATTCAGTAATCTTTTGTTTATGAACATTTCGTAGAATTGCTCTATTATATTGAAATCAAAATTGGATTGCATTAGTGACAAAATTATTAATTATAACTTGAAATGTCCTATTGTTAATTCTGATCTAATACTGTGTCGTCTAATTAAGACTGTGGTTCATTTAATCGCTGCTCATTTATAATTGCAATTGTTGTTCAATTAAGTTACTGTTCAATTATAACTGCGATTGTCATTGCTTTAATAACTGCGATTAATGTTCATGCTGCTAGATTAAGATTACTTATTCATTTACATTTGTAGTTGTTGTGTATTTCTATTTAATTAGCTTTTCTGTTCAGTTCTATTTAAGATTGCTGTTTAATTCTAGTAATTTAGAATTACTGTTCCTTTCCATTAATAATTCATTTTTGTCAGATGAAGCTTTACTGTTGAGTTTTTCAATAGACTTTGTCACTGTTCTTTTCTGCAAGGATTTGATTTCATCTTTTAATTGATATTGCAGCAAGTGTGTTTTTTTCCAATTGAATTGTTATTATTTGCTCTTATGTGGATTGAGAGATCAACAACTGTAAAGGACATTGACTACAATTGTCTAAGTTCTCAGATTGGAGATCTTGCCTATGATTGATTTTCATTTGCATCAGTTTATTTCGAACTAGACATGATCTAAATTTACCTAAGTAACTTCAAATGGTATGGCCACATCAATGGGACATAATGGCTGGAATCCTAATCCCATCTAAAAGGGGTTGTGTCTAGTTGATCTCTAGTGAACTCTGTTGTAGTTGTGTTGGACATAGGGGAGGATTTCATCCCATGTGCGTTGATGCTTTTAGTTGTACAAGTACATGATTTTCATATTGATCCTATTGACGACCTATGTTTGGCCATTTGTTTGGGGGTGGAATGCCATGGAAATAGTGAGCTTTCTATCGAGCATCGACCATAGGCTTGAACAATATGTACTTAAGAACCTCCTATCCCAATATGAGATAATGGATCATGGGATCCCAAAGTGTACCCACAATCATTAAAAGAGGACCTTAGCAGTGGCTTATGTTGTGATACTCTTCTTACAGGCTGCTAGGATGGCCATCTTAGAGAATTTGTCGACGACCTTGAAAACGTAGTCATTTCCATGCTTAGTAGAAGGAAGTCCCAACATGTAAGCCATGGAGAAGGATTCCCAAGGCTGACTAGGAGTAGGTAGAGGATTATATAGGCCTTACTTCCTGATCTTCGATTTGGAAATAGTGTGGGCAGTGCAGAATTTGATGTACTTCCCAACATTGTGTCAAAGGTTCGACCAATAAAAATTCTTTTGCAACACTACCACTCTTTTTTCTACTCTGAAATATCACTCAACCCAACTATCGTGCACCTCCTAAATCATCTTGGAATGCTCACTTGAAGGAACAAAAAGGTATCCCATGTGGCATAACAATGTGCCCTAGAGGTGAAAATATGGAAATTTCTTGTTGTCTAGGAGAATTTGGCATTTGTTGATGAATTCTGTATCTATCTTGTAAAGATGTGGCCACCCTAAAATCTCGTGTCCACAATAGTCGATCATAGTGGTTAGTGCCATAACTGGTGGTCAGATGAGAGATTTTGCAACATTATTAGTGTTTCCTTTCTTGTATTTGATGTTCAAATGGAACTATTACAGATATGTGGACCATTTTTTATAGTGATCATTTTGAAACTTACTTGTGTTTGTATGAACTACAAGGGTCAGTGGTCTATGTAGATGATCATTTCCTTCCCTGTAATGTAATGCTTCCATTATTGGTAGGCCTGCATAATGGAATACATCTCTTTGTCATAGGTGGGATGCTTTTAGATTGTGTTTGAAAGTTTCTCACTGTGATATTACACCAAATACCCCTACTTAGTAAGAACTGCCCTGATAGCATAGTTGAAGGGATCTTTCGCAATCTCAAATGGTTTCTATAGGGTTGGTAATGTGAGCACTAGTGCAAAGTAGAGGCAATGCTCCAACTTGGAAAATGACTTCTGTTGGGATTTAGACCAGAATATATTTTCTTTCATTCCACCCTTAGTGAATTGACTCAAAGACCAAGTGATATGAGAGAAACTCAAGATGAACCTGTGCTAGAAATTGGCAAGACCCAGAAATTTGCGTAACTTTGTTAGAGTGGTTGGTGCTAGCCAATCTTGAATAACTTGTATCTTGGATGGGTCTAAACGCACACCCCACTCATCAATTATGTTCCCCATATATTGAACCTGGGTCATACCAAAAGTGCATTTCTCCAAACTAGCACACAACCTGTGTTGCCACAGTGCTTCAAGGACCTGTTGAATATGGTGTAGGTGCTCTTCCCAACTCAGCTGAAGATCACAATGTTTTCGAAATAACTATGATGAATGAGTTGGTGACGAGTCACAATATGTCATCCGTCAACCTCATGAAGGTTGCAGGGGAATTTGTCAACCCAAAAGTCATGAGAAGCCATTCGAAAATGCCCTCCTTGGATTTGAATGAAGTTCTTCACATGTCGGAGGATTGAATTCGAACGTGGTGATAACCATACTTCAAATCAATCTTGCTGAAATATTTCCCCCCTTGAGTTGGTCTAAAAGGTCATTAATCCATGAGATTGGATACTGATTCCAAATGGTGATCTTATTTAACACTCAGTAGTCAATATAAAATCTCCAGGTACCATTTTTCTTCTACGTCAACATGTTCGGGCTCCCATAAGGTGATGAACTTGGCTTGATGTGCCCTTTCTGTGACAACTGCTGAATCTTCCTCTTAATTTCATCATTCTCAAGAATAGAGCATGGGTAGATCAGTTCGTTGGGTAGTAGTGCACTTGGGGTTAGATCAATGGAGTGCTTGACTTGATAGTGTAGGGGTACCCCTCTGGGTGAGGTGGAGATGTCCCTGTACTCCTCCATGACCTTGTCCATTTATTATTGTCATGCGAAGGAGCCCTATCTAGAGGCTGTGGATGTGGCCACAGTGTTCTTCTTGCCTTGAGGGAAACTCATAAAGAAGACAAATCTCCCAGTCTGGGAAATGATCTTACTACATTGCTTCGCAAAGATCAAAGAGATGGTAGTAGATGGGGCTACCTTGGATATCCTCTATAGCTTATTACTCAAAGAAATAATAATAATGTGAGGCCTAAACTCATACACAACATGACGCTTCATCTGACAAAAATGAATTATTAATGGAAAGGAACAGTAATTCTAAATTACTAGAATTAAACAGCAATCTTAAATAGAACT
>Ga0068628_1000131_pt1 | contig 18915 bp, 18 predicted proteins | sample InSIn2gowninarea_FD_77431 | JGI IMG/M metagenome (GOLD analysis project Ga0068628, IMG submission 77431) | Clean room microbial communities from NASA Spacecraft Assembly Facility at Jet Propulsion Laboratory, Pasadena, California, USA -... ... | reverse complement strand
GCCCCAATAGCGATGTCCCGTGCGATGGCAGGGACAAAGGAGGTTGTAAACCAATCGGTCAGGAGTTGATCAGGAATCCAAAACTTAATCAAACAACGATGCCCTCTCCATTCATGTATATGATCAGAGATGTGTGTGGCTGTATCTTGTTTAAGAGATGTGAGGAGATGCGTTCCCATCTCATACCAGATTGGCAACTAAAAATGAGTTAAAAATGCCATTGCCAACGAGTTAAAATCTTGAAAGGATCCGCGAGCTAGCTCAATATACCACTTAGCAGCAGAGCCAGTGAGAGTCCTTTGAAAAAGGCGGAGCCAGACTGAATTGTCAAGCCACGAATTTGACGAACACCAAAAATGATAAGTCATAACATGGGCTTGGGGGTCTTCTCCAACTTTGCCATCAAATTTGGGACAATCACTGGAAATCTTGGTTGGAACTGGTGGCCAGAATGGATTATGAAGGATAGGATCATTAGTCAATTTGGACACATCTGGCAGTTCCAATGTTGCCAAGAAAGGTAACTGAGGATTGAAGGACATCTGTGGCCGTGGGTAAGGTGTAGCACCAAGGTTCCAACCAGTTGTTGGTTGCCCCCATTGATTTTGTCCAGATGGATTTGGCCCCGAAGGGTTTTGTCCGTAGGGATTTTTCCCATAGGGGTTATAGCCATAACTGGATGGTTGACCCTGGATTTGCCCCCCAGCACCCCATTGATTACCAACTTGACCTGCAGGAGCAACATACTGTTGCTGGTAATTCTGATAAGGACTTACCTGCAGTTGTTGATAATTTTGATATGGGGAAAATTGAGTTTGCCCTTGGGATTGCTGGAAACCATAAGGTGGTTGGGCTCCAAACTGCGCCTGAGAAGCAGGTTGTGTTTGATAGGCTGGTTGGGATTGAAATCCAACCTGCATCTGAAGACCGGATTGGGTTTGGGGCCCAGCCTGGGGCTGAAAACTGGGTTGAGCTTGAGAAGCAATGATCATTTGAGTGCCCAGTTGAGCAACGCTAGAAGGATGTCCTGTAGGTGGAGCCACCTGGCTGAAAGGTTGCCCTAGTTGAGATTGAGGTTGGCCCACCTGCCCAGAAGCTTGCACTTGTTGGGTGTGGGGTTGCCCGTGCACAACTGAGGGTTGTCCTGAGGGGTCAGATGGCTTAATGGGCTAGACAGTTGGTTGGCCTGATTGGATTTCAGGCTGGCCAACTTGCACAGGAACTTGAGTATACTGGACAGTGGGTTGGCTCTGCTGAACACGAGGTTGACCAACCTGCCCAGATGTTTGACCATACTGGATGCCAGGTTGACCTTGTTGAACATAAGGTTGACCAGCTTGCCCAGAATGTTGACCATACTGGATGCCGAATTGACCTGGTTGAACATAAGGTTGACCAATTTGTCCAGATGCTGGGCCGTACTGGACATTAGGTTGGTTTGGGTGAACATACGATTGAACAACTTGTCCAGTAGGATAACCTTGTTGGGTACTAGATTGACCTTGTTGAATAGAAGGTTGACCTGGGTTACTAGAAGGTTGAGCATAATAGGTGAAAGATGGACCACCAGAGGCTGAAGGTTGTCCCTGGAAGGGTTGTCCTTGTTGGCCCCCAGGTTACCCTGGGTAAGACTGCCTGTAATACTGCTTCCCTTGAGAGGTTTGCACGTAAGACGGTTGGCCTTGATTAGGTGGTCCTTGAGGATGTGCAGATGTTGCTTGGCCACCATGATAATAGGTGGCACCCCATTCAATCGACAATGGGACCGAGGTCTCAACAACCGGTTGAGACGGCAAAGGCCTACCAAGATGAAGGTGATTCCCATCAGGGTCGATGTAATCATATGGGATTCTTCGTAAATACTGGTCGTATGGCCCCTCTGCTAGAATGGAACCATAAGAAAGCGGGACATTCGATGTAGGATCAACAACTCCATATGCAGATGCCAATGGGCCACTGACAACGGGGGTCGAAGAAGCTACACAAACTGTCGGAATGGTTGGGACAGACGTAATAGATGTATTGTGAATTTGTGGAGTAAAGGGCGTCGTGGTGGGAGTGATGGTTTGCGACCAAATAGAACTCGTAGAGGGAGTCCTAGAAGACATAACATCCCTTAACGCATTGTAGCGTAAAGGCAATGTAACACCAAGAGGGGTGCTAGGAAAAGGTGTAGCTTCCATCGCTGTTGGAATTCCACTACTCATCGCAACAGATTCTTCACTTGTGACAGGGGATATGTCCTCCATATCAGAAGAAGACATTGGAACTGAGGCACTAGGGGGAGTAGGAGGGATATATTCTTCTTCCCAAATGGGGTTCCAATGAACTTCGTAAGTCTCATCGTCTGGAGCACGAGAGTTAATCGGTTGGAGACTCGGAATAACAGGAAGAGTATCACTCACAACTGGTACCTCAGGAGCAACAGAGGAAGGGGATCCTTGGTCACTTGGAACGGGAGATGGGATCGGTGATTCTACTAGGATGACAACTTCAAAATATCCTAGGCAAACTAACGAGAAAGAGCCCTACTCAAGCTAACACAAACAAGATCTAACCAGGTAAATGTGAATCGTGGCCGAATAAATTTTAAGACAAAGGAACTGAACTTGACCTTTTCATGTTTTAAGAGTCGAGAAAAGGACAAAAAGGTGACTCTAGTCACCTTCGAATGTTTAGTGAGCCCAAAGTGACAAATGCTCAAGTGAGCCTTTTCTTTTAAGGAGTCCGAAAAGGATCAAAAGTGACTACTCTAGAGAAACTAGGCAAAGGGTTTACCAAAAAAATCCGTAAAACTGCATATACACCTTGGCAATCATATGAAAACCAAGGACTTTCTGTACGGCAGTCAATCTTCTCGAATGATGTGTTCGGTGCGTTACGGCTTGTAAGGCAGCAGACACAGCTTCCTGTGGCTAAAGGATGATAACCTAGTGGGGTCTCCCCATATACTCGATGGTACGTGGGAGCACAAATCCATGTTAGACCACTATTGAGTCACAAAAGGAGGAATCACCCAACCATAATGTGAAACAATAGTGACTAGGTTTAACAACGCCGGAACACGTCACTAGCCTAGACCTCTAGATGTGTGCGTTAAGTTCCAATGCGTTGTTAAGTTTATTCAGTTCATTTTACGGTTGATCTTTGATTAGGTTTTAGTTTTCAGGCCTTACCGTATATAATGTTTCAAAGCCTAGGATGCAGCTAAAATGAATGGAGTATCCTTTTTTCTTCAATGAACGCCTACCTACGGGAGGGTAGAACGATTATTCCCAAACCAAGAAAACCAAGGCAACACACAGCCACTCAATGCAAGCAGACATAAATCCCTAAAATGCATGAATACTACTAATGAGAGATCTAAACATTTGCTTTTCAATATGCAACTTGAAATGCAAATTTTCTTTCACTTTCGCACGCTAAATGATATGCAAATTTTTTATTTTGATGCCTTTAATCTAAAGAAATCAGTAAGCAACAAACAAATGTGGAAAACCGGTTGACCCCAAACAACTGTAATCTATGTCCGGGTAGCAAAGAGAAATCGAAACAATGTCAATATTGGTTCAACAACGATCAGTAGACAATCAACCAAAAGTAAGCAAAGGGGAAGGCTTCAATCAAACCAACAACAAGCAACAAACGAATCTTTGCAAACGAGCAACCGAGCAAAGCTGATCCAGCGAACTTGGAACAATAAAACTAGGTCACAAAAGCAAAAAGGCAAGATTCGCTCAACAAAACTCACAAGAGAGTGCTTCAACCTCTAGACAGTGAGAAACAAGTCATAAACCAAGGGAGAACAACAGGGATTAGCAAGACTAACAGGTTCAGGAGGCAGAATTGAAGAAATTCAATTCTACAGCAATCAGTGCGGGTAATACACAGCGACAAAGCGTTGATAAAGAACTACGCGTAGCAACAATGCGATGTCAACGCAGAAGTACACTCCTTTTCCACAATGGTCTGAGAAATAGAACCGTTGCAACTATTAGGTGTAATAATGCCATGAACAGAAAATTACAAAAGGGTAGCGCAATGACAGCGCGACTGTTAAATTAAAAAACGTGATGATGTTCAAAAACAACCATAATCGAGCCAAAAACTCCCAAACCAAAACAGTCAATCTTTAAACAAATAAAGCACCTCCTAGACCAAGCCAGGAAACCAAGAAACAGACAACTAATCCCCAAAATTTTGAAAAGAGACCAAAACAAAAAAAACTCAAGACAAGAGTGAACTAAAAGGACAAAGGCCAGCTCCAAGCTGTCTAGTTCGTAAACCAAACTGGAGATTGACTGAAGTGGCATTGATCTACTTCGCTAATGCAAAGCAATAGCGTTTCGAAGGCTATCTGGTCGTACTTCAGGCTCCATCTAAAGTTTACAAATGAAACAACAAGCTCACTCCCCAGTGGAGTCGCCAATTTGTGAAGCAGGAAAGTGTTCCCTCTGCGGACAGGGGCAACCCCTCTAGCTCTAGAGTGGGTCTAGTCACAAACAAGGACAAATCAACAACAATTCTCCTTAAATAGTTCACTTAGAGGCCTACCTCAACCGGTGGTCGATGAAGTTCCGTTGCGCCGTTCCAGCTTCCGCTTCCTTCTCCGAATGAGTAATCAACCTGAAACAAAGCAAGGAAATACAACAAAGCACATAACCGGATACAACAAAGAACTATTTACCCATAAAGTCAAGAAATCATGAGCTATCTAATACATTGCATACGAGACATAGGAGAAAATCATTGATTGTATTAAATCTGAAATAGAGTAAGCTTACAACCCAGGTCTTGACGTCGCAAGCCTTCTCAGGAGGGTCCAGCTAGCATGTTCCTCAAGCATTCACCCTTGAATATGGATCTCCCAATACAAAGTCTTTCTCACTCACAAGCTTCACACAAGATCAAAAGCACTTCACAACCTTCCTCAAGCTCTCAAACAATCCCACACTTGTCACACCAACTACCTATCAAACACTATCAGCAACACTTCAAAGACTAAGAATTCAAAAGCTAGCAGCACATAGCAATGGTGAAAGCTTAAATAGGAGAACGAGTCTCCATGAATGGTGGGAAGATGAGCTTATCTCCAAGGAAGGTAGCACAAATGATGGAACAGCCATGCCAGAGAAAGGAGGGCGACACAACCAAGACCAACAACCAGGCCTGGAGTCATCTGGAAGGCCGACTATTAGAACAAACTCACCTAAACTGGATCATCGCGGGTACATAACTGTCCTGGAGCGCTGACATCGCTACTACATAACAGATAAGGTCATGTCATCGCGGGAAAATAAGATCAACAGGCGCGCTGTCTCACGTAATTCAACCATCGCGGGAATTACGTGTACTTCCACGATGACAGCGTGTATAGTCTATTTTGGAGCGCTCATTAGCGCATTTATTTTGAAAACAGTCGTGATGATGCAAAAACTTTGGCAAAGTGTGTCACTTGGAAACATTAGAGAGCATGAGCATGCATGATTTTGGACTCATGACACAGTAGGAAGACCGGGATGAAGGTAGTGACAAATTACTGTGTAACACCACCTGTCACGCCCCTACACCTGCGGTAGTCTTCCAACCGCTTGTAGCAAGGTGTGGCACCACCGAATGCTTTCTTTTCACCAATACTAACATTCATGGACTATGCCTACTTTCACTTTAACATTACTTAGTTTGTGTTTCGCAACCAAGTAAACATACAATTATCCTTTATACCAATGAAGCCCATACTCATTCATTATCCATAGAAATTATAACAAGAACAACAATTGCAACAGTATAAAGGGGAGGGACAACTCCCCGTAATGTGAGTCTGCCCGATAATATATTAAGAATATCAGTTTACAATGTACAAGTGTGTCTTGGCCAAACCAAGTCTCACACTTAGTCAAATTTACAATGAGAGGCAACCGAGCCTTTTACAACATTGTGCACCTCTTGCACGAAGGGTGGTGCTCACCCGAGCCAGCTAAATCCCTTTGCCAAGTCTTACACAAAACCTGCACATCCGTACTAACCCGGGCACACCTTACCCGACCCACAACCGGCTCCAAGAGACACTTCAAGTGCACCTTCAAGACTTGCGCATGAGGTATGCACACTACCTCTTAAATCTGCGCACTTTTACCCCTCTTCCTTATGCAAGCTCCAAGTGCAAGTTCCTTGATCCAAATGACTCCAACGCTTGGTTATATATACACCTTCCTGTGCATTGGTAGTGTGGGTGGTGGCTCTCTAGCCGACCCCCATAATAGCCTTCACATACCTTTGTGTGCGCCCCTCCATATGTCGACCTTCGCATATGTTTTACTCCACGCACAAAGGGGTATAGCCATCATCGCATACGCTTTATGCCTTAGTCATTTTTAGTTGCATCGCTCTTTGCTCTTGTGTCGCACCTCCGTGTCGCCGCACCTGCCTGTCATGCAGACCTCGCCTGCCTGTCGTGTAGCTCGCGCCCACTTTGTGCACCTGTGCGCCTACACGCCCGCCCACGCACCCACTGTTCACCCACGCGCCTGTCAGCACGGTGACTCGCCCAGCGCTCCAACCGCGGTCACGCCCAAGGACCTTACACAAATGAACCAACAAGGGAGAGCCGGGCAAACGAGCTACACGAACGTGCACAAAGGCAACCTCGGGTCACAACTTAGCATTTTTGATACAGGCTCATTCGCCCAGGCAAGCCCTCACCTGAACGAACCACCCGAATGAGTTGACACAAATGCCCTCAAACGACTCGCCCAAATGATTTTACATGGGTGCCTACACGACCCAAATGAACTGACAAGGGAGAGCCTAGCAAACGAGCTACATGGACGTGCACAAAGCCAACCTTAGGTCACAACTTAGCATTTTTGATATCGGCTCATTCGCCCAGGTGCACCATCGCCTGAACGACCCACCCGAATGAGTTGACACGGACTCCCTCAAACGACCCGCCCAAACGATTTTACATGGGTGCCCGCACGACTCAAATGAACCGACAAGGGAGAGCTGGGCAAACGAGCTGCACGAACGTGCATAAAGCCAACCTCGGGTCACAACTTAGCATTTTTTATACGAGCTCGTTCGCCTAGGCGCGCCCTCGCCCGAATGACCCACCCGAATGAGTTGACACAGATGCCCTCAAACGACCCTCCCGAACGATTTTACATGGGCACCCGCACGACCCAAACGAACCGACAAGGGAGAGCCAGGAAATCGAGCTGCACGAACGTGCACAAAGCCAACCTTGGGTTACAACTTAGCATTTTTTATATGAGCTCATTCGTCCGGGTGCCCCCTCGCCCTAACGACCTACCCAAATGAGTTGACACGAATGCCCTCAAATGACCTGCCCGAACGATTTTACATGGTCGCCCGCAGGACCGAAACGAACCGACAAGGTAGAGCTAGGCAAATGAGCTGCACGAATGTGCACAAAGCCAACCTTAGGTCACAACATAGCATTTTTGATACAGGCTCGTTTGCCTGGACGCGCCCTCGCTCGAACGACCTGCCCGAACGAGTTGACACGGATGCCCTCAAATGACCCGCATGAACTATTTTACATGGGCGGCCACACGACCCAAACGAACCGACAAGGGAGAGCCAGGAAAACGAGCTGCACGAACATGCACAAAGCCAACCTCGGATCACAACTTAGCATTTTTTATACAGGCTCGTTTGTCTGGGCATGCCCTTGCTCGAATGACCCACCCGAACAGGTTGACATGGACGCCCTCAAACGACCCGCCCAAACGCTTCTACATGGGTGCCCGCACGACCCAAACGAACCGACAAGGGAGAGCTGGGCAAATGAGCTGCATGAACATGCACAAAGCCAACCTCGGGTCACAACTTAGCATCTTTCATACAGGCTCGTTCGCATGGGCACGCCCTCGCCCAAACGAGTTGACATGGACGCCTTCAAACCACCCACCCGAATGATTTTACATGGGCGCCCGCATGACCCAAACGAACCGACAAGGGAAAGCTCGGCAAACAAGCTGCATGAACGTGCACAAAGCCAACCTCAGGTCACAACTTAGCATTTTTGATACGAGCTTGTTCGCCTGGGCGTGCCCTCGCCCAAACGACTCGCCCCAATGACCCACCCCAACGAGTTGACATGGACGCCCTCAAACAACCATCCCAAACGATTTTACATGGGCGCCTACATGACCCAAACGAACCGACAAGGGAGAGTCGGGAAAATGAGCTGCACAAACGTGCACAAAGCCAACCTTGGGTCACAACTTAGCATTTTTGATATAGGCTCGTTCGCCTGGACACGCCCTCGCCTAAACAACCTACCCGAACAAGTTGACATGGACGCCCTCAAACGACCCGCCCGAATGATTTTACAGGGGCGCCTGCACGACCCAAACGAGCTGACAAGGGAGAGCCGGGCAAACGAGCTGCAAGAACGTGCACAAAGCCAACCTCAGGTCACAACTTAGCATTTTTGATACTTTCTCGTTCGCCAGGGTGCATTGTTTCCCGAAAGACCCACCCGAACAAGTTGACATGGACGCCCTCAAATGACCCGCCCGAACAATTTTACATGGGTGCCCGCACGACCGAAACAAACCAACAAGGGATAGCTGGGAAAACGAGCTGCACGAACGTGTACAATGCCAACCTCAGGTCACAACTTAGCATTTTTGATATGGGCTCGTTCACCTGGGCCTGCCCTCACCCGAACGACCTGCCCAAACAAGTTGACACGGACTCCCTCAAATGACCTGCCCGAACGATTTTACATCGGCACCCGCACGACCCAAACGAACTGACAAGGGAGAGCTGGGAAAATGAGCTACATGAGCGTGCACAAAGCTAACCTCGGTTCACAACTTAGCATTTTTGATACGGGCTCATTCGCCCGGGTGTGCCATTGCCTGAAAGACCCGCCCGAACAAGATGACACGGATGCCCTCAAACGACTCGCCCGAACGATTTTGCATGGGTGCCCACATGACCCAAACAAACCGACAAGGGAGATCCAGGAAAATGAGCTGCACGAACGTGCACAAAGACAACCTCGGGTCACAGCTTAGCATTTTTCATAGGGGCTTGTTTTCCTGAGAGCGCCCTCGCCCGAATGAGTTGACACAAACGCCCTAAAACGACCTGCCCGAAAGTTTCTACATGGGCGCTCGCATGACCCAAACGAACCGACAAGGGAGAGCCTGGAAAACGAGCTACATGAACGTGCACAAAGCCAACCTCGTGTCACAACTTAGCATTTTTGATATGGGCTCATTCATCTAGGTGTGCCCTCGCCCAAACGACCCGCCCGAATGAGTTGACACAGACGCCCTCAAACGACCTGCCTGAACGATTTTACATGGGCCCCTGCATGACCCAAACGAACCAACAAGGGAGCGCTGGGCAAACGAGCTGCACGAACATGCACAAAGGCAACCTCGGGTCACAACTTAGCTTTTTTTATATGGGCTCGTTCACCTAGGCGCGCCCTCGCCCGAACGAGTTGACACGAATGCCTTCAAATGACTCGCCCGAATGATTTTACATGGGCGCCCGCACGACCCAAACGAACCGACATGGGAGAGCCTAGCAAACGAGCTACATGAACGTGCACAAAGCCAACTTCAGGTCACAACTTAGCATTTTTGATAATGGCTCAATCACCCCGGAGCGCCATTGCCCGAATGACCCGCATGAACGAGTTGACACGGATGCCCTCAAATGACCCACCCAAACGATTTTACATGGGCACCCGCACGACTCAAAATAACTGTGAAGGGAGAGCCGGGCAAACGAGCTGCACGAACATGCACAAAGCCAACCTCGGGTCACAACTTAGCATTTTTGATACGGGCTCGTTCGCTCGGGCGCACCCTCACCCGAACGACCCACCCGAACGAGTTGACATGGATGCCCTCAAACGACCTACCCAAACGATTTTACATGGGCTCCCGCACGACCCAAACGAACTGACAAGGGAGAGCCGAGCAATCAAGCTGCACGAACATGCACAAAGCCAACCTCGTGTTACAACTTAGCATTTTTGATATGGGCTCGTTCGTCCGGGCACACCCTCACCCTAACAACCCACCCAAACGAGTTGACAGGGATACCCTCAAACGACCTGCCTGAACGATTTTACATGGGTGCCCGCAGGACCTAAACGAACCGACAAGGTAGAGACGGGCAAACGAGCTGCACGAACGTGCACAAAGCCAACATCAGGTCACAACTTACCATTTTTTATACAGGCTCGTTCGCCCAGTGCGCCCTCGCCCGAACGAGTTGACACGAACGCCCTCAAATGACCCGCATGAATGATTTTACACGGGCGCCCACACGACCCAAATGAACCAACAAGGGAGAGTTGGGAAAACGAGCTGCACGAATGTCCACAAAGCCAACCTCGGGTCACAACTTAGCTTTTTTGATACAAGCTCGTTCGTCCAGGCGCATCCTCGCCCGAACGACCCACTCGAACAAGTTGACGCGGATGCCCTCAAACAACCCGCTCGAATGATTTTACATGGGGGCCCACACGACCCAAACAAACCGACAAGGGAGAGTCGGGCAAACGAGCTGCACAAACGTGCACAAAGCCAACCTCAGGTCACAATTTACCATTTTTCATATGGGCTCATTCGCACGAGCGCGCCCTCGCCCTAACGAGTTGACACACACACCTTCAAACGACCCGCCTGAATGATTTTACATGTGTGCCCACACGACCCAAAGGAACCGACAAGGGAAAGCCGGGCAAATGAGCAGCACGAATGTCCACAAAGCCAACCTCGGGTCACAACTTCACATTTTCGATACGAGCTCGTTCGCTCGGGCATGCCCTCGCCTAAACAACCCGCCCGAACGAGTTGACATGGACGCCCTCAAATGACCATCCTGAATGATTTTACATGGGCGCCTGCACGACCCAAACGAACCGACAAGGGAGAGCTGGGCAAACGAGCTGCACAAACTTGCACAAAGCCAATCTCGGGTCACAACTTAGCATTTTTGATACAGGCTCGTTTTCCCGGGCATGCCCTCGCCTAAATTTCCTGCCCAAACGAGTTGACACGAACGCACTCAAATGACCTGCCCGAACGATTTTACATGGGCGCCCACATGACCCAAACGAACCGACAAGGGAGAGCTGGGAAAACGAGCTGCATGAACGTGCACAAAGCCAACCTTGGGCCACAACTTAGCATTTTTCATACGATCTCATTCGTACGGGCACACCCTCACCTGAACGAGTTGACACAGACGCCTTCAAAAGACCAGCCCGAATGATTTTACATGGGCGCCCGCACGACCCAAATGAACTGACAAGGGAGAGCTGGGCAAACGAGCTGCACGAACGTGCACAAAGCCAATCTCGGGTCACAACATAGCATTTTTCATATGGGCTCGTTCGCATCGGCATCCCCTCGCCCGAACGAGTTGACACAGACGCCTTCAAACGACCTGCCCAAATGATTTTACATGTGCACCCGCACGTCCCAAATGAACCGACAAGGGAAAGTCGGGCAAACGAGTTGCACGAACGTGCAAAAAGCCAACCTCAGGTCACAACTTAGCATTTTTGATACGAGCTCATTCGCCCAGGCATTCCCTCGCCCAAACGACCCACCTAAACGAGTTGACACGGACGCCCTCAAATGACCATCCTGAACGATTTTACATCGGTGCCTGTACGACCCAAACGAACCGACAAGGGAGAGCCAGGAAAACGAGCTGCACAAACGTGCACAAAGCCAACCTCGGCTCACAACTTAGCATTTTTGATACGGGCTCATTCACCCGGGCATGCCCTCGCCTAAACGACCTGCCCGAACGAGTTGACAAGGACACCTTCAAATGACCCACCCAAACGATTTTACATGGGCGCCTGCACGACCCAAACGAACTGACAAGGGAGAGCTGGGCAAATGAACTGCAGGAACATGCACAAAGCCAACCTCTGGGCACGACTTAGCATTTTTGATACGGGCTCATTCGCCCGAGCACGCCCTCGCCTGAAAGACCCACCCGAACGAGTTGACATGGACGACCTTAGACGACACGCATGAACGATTTTACATGGGCGCCCGCACGATCGAAACAAACCGACAAGGGAGAGCCGGGCAAACAAGCTGCACAAACGTGCACAAATCCAACCTCGGGTCACAACTTAGCATTTTTGATACGGGCTCGTTCACCTAGGTGTGCCCTCGCCCGAGCGAGTTGACACGGAAGCCCTCAAATGACCCACCCGAACGATTTTACATGGGTGCCCGCACGACCCAAACGAACGGACAAGGGAGAGCCGGGAAAACGAGCTACATGAGCGTGCACAAAGCCAACCTCGGGTGACAACTTAGCATTTTTGATACGGGCTCGTTCGCCCAAGTGTGCCCTCGCCCAAACGAGTTGACACGGACGCCTCAAACGACCCGCCCTAACAATTTTACGTGGGCGCCCGCATGACCCAAACGAACCGACAAGGGAGGGCCGGGAAAACGAGCACCACGAATGTGCACAAAGCCAACCTCGGGTCACAACTTAGCATTTTTTATATGGGCTTGTTCGCTTGGGCGCGTGCTCGCCCAAACGACCCACCCGAATGAGTTGACACAGACGCCCTCAAACGACCCGCCCGAACGATTTTACCTGGGTGCACGCACAACCCAAACGAACTAACAAGGGAGAGCTGGGTAAACGAGCTCCACGAACATGCAAAAAGCCAACCTCGGGTCACAACTTTGCATTTTTCATACGGGCTCATTTTCCTAGGCGTGCCCTCGCTGGAACGAGTTGACACAGATGCCGTCAAATGACCCGCGCAAACGATTTTACATGGGTGCCCGCATGACCCAAACAAACCAACAAGGGAGAGCTGGGAAAATGAGCTACACGAACATGCTCAAAGCCAACCTTGGGTAACAACTTAGCATTTTTGATACGAGCTCGTTCGCACGGGCGCGCCCTCGCCCGAAAGACCCGCCCGAATGAGTTGACACAGACGCCCTCAAATGACCTGCCCGAATGATTTTACATGGGCGCCCGCATGACCCAAACGAACCGACAAGGGAGAGTCGGGCAAACGAGCTGCATGAACATGCACAAAGCCAACCTCGGGTCACAACTTAGCATTTTTCATATGGGCTTGTTTTCCCGGGCATGCCCTCGTGCAAACAAGTTGACACGGACGTCGTCAAATGACCCACCTGAACGATTTTACATGGGTGACTGCACGACCCAAACGAACTGACAAGGAAGAGCCGGGCAAAAGAGCTACATGAGCATGCATAAAGCCAACCTCGGGTCACAACTTAGCATTTTTGATACAGGCTCGTTCGCCCAGGCGCACCCTTGCCTAAACGAGTTGACACAAACGCCCTCAAACAACCAGGCCGAATGATTTTACATGGGCACCCGCATGACCCAAACGAACTAACAAGGGAGAGCCGAGAAAACGAGCTGCGTGAACGTGCACAAAGCCAACCTCAGGTCACAACTTAGCATTTTTGATACGGGCTCGTTCGCTCGGGCGGCCCTCGGCTTAACGACTCGCTCGAACGAGTTGACATGGACCCCCTCAAACGACCTGCCCAAATGATTTTACATGGGCGGCCGCACGACCCAAACAAACCGACAAGGGAGAGCCAGGAAAACGAGCTGCACGAATGTGGACAAAGCCAACCTTAGGTCACAACATAGCATTTTTGATACGAGCTCCTTTGCCCAGGAGTGCCCTCTCCCAAACGAGGTTGCACCGATGCCCTCAAATGACCCGCCTGAACGATTCTACATGAACGCCCGCACGACCCAAAAGAACCAACAAGGGAGGGTCGGGCAAACGAGCTGCACAAATGTGCACAAAGCCAACCTCCAGTCACAACTTATCATTTTTTATATGGGCTCATTCGCCCGGGCGCACCCTCGCCCAAACGACCCACCCGAATGAATTGACACAGATGCCCTCAAATGACCTGCCTAAACAATTTTACATCGGTGCCCACACGACCCAAACAAATCAACAAGGGAGAGCTGGGCAAACGAGCTGCATGAACGTGCACAAAGCCAAGCTCGAGTCATAACTTTGCATTTTTGATACGGGCTTGTTCGCCTGGGCGCGCCCTCACCTGAACGACCTGCCCGATTGAGTTGACACGGACGCCCTCAAATGGCCCGCCCGAATGATTTTACATAGGTGCCCATAGGACCTAAACAAATCGATAGGGGAGAACTGGGAAAACGAAATGCATGAATGTGCACAAAGCCAACCTCGGGTCACAACTTAGCATTTTTGATATGGGATCATTCGCTTTGGCGCGCCCTTGCCCAAACGAGTTGACACAGATGCCCTCCAACAACCTACCCAAATGATTTTACATGGGCACCAGCACGACCCAAACGAACCGACAAGGGAGAGCCGGGAAAACGAGCTGCACGAACGTGCATAAAGCCAACCTTGGGTCACAACTTAGCATTTTTCATATCGGCTCGTTCTCCCGATCGCACCCTCGCTCGAACGACCTGCCCAAATGAGTTGACATGGATGCCCTCAAATGACCACCTGAAGGATTTTACATGGGCGCCCGCACGACCCAAATGAAATGACAAGGGAGCGCCGAGCAAATGAGCTGCACGAACGTGCACAAAGCCAACCTTGGGTCAAAACTTAGCATTTTTGATATAGGGTCATTCGCCAGTGCGTGCCCTCACCCGAATGACCCACTCGAATTAGTTGACACGGACGCCCTCACACAACCCGCCCGAACGATTTTACATGGGCACCTACACGACCAAAACGAACTGACAAGGGAGAGCCAGGAAAACAAGTTGCACGAACGTGCACAAAGTCAACCTCGAGTCACAACTTCGCATTTTTGATACGGGCCCATTCGCTCGGGCGTGATCTTGCCCGAACGAGTTGACACAGACGCCCTTAAACGACCCACCCAAATGATTTTACATGGGCGCCCACACGACCAAAACGAACTGATAAGGGAAAGCCATGCAAACGAGCTGCATGAACGTGCACAAAGCCAACCTCAGGTCACAACTTAGCATTTTTGGTAAGGGCTCGTTCGCCTGGGCGTGCCATTGTCTGAACGACCCGCCCAAATGAGTTGACACGAATGCCCTCAAAAGACCCACCCAAACGATTTTACATGGGCGCCGCATGACCCAAACGAACCGACAAGGGAGAGCTGGGCAAACGAGTTGCACAAATGTGCACAAAGCCAACCTCAATTCACAACTTAGCATTTTTGATACAGGCTCGTTCGCCCGGGTGAGCCCTCACCCTAGCGACCCACCCGAATGAGTAGACACGGACGCCCTCAAACGACCATCCCGAATGATATTACATGGGTGCACGCACAACCCAAATGAATAGACAAGGAAGAGCTAGGCAAACGAGCTGTACGAATGTGCACAAAGCCAACCTCGGGTCACAACTTAGCATTTTTGATATGGGCCTATTCATCAGGGCGCGCCCTCACCCGAACGACCTGCCCGAACGATTTTACATGGGCACCCGCACGACCCAAACAAACTGACAAGGGAGAGCCGAGCAAACGAGCTCCACGAACGTGCACAAAGCCAATCGTGTCACAACTTAGCATTTTTGATACGGGCTCGTTCGCCTGGGTGTGCCCTCGCCTAAACGACGCACCGAACGAGTTGACACGGACACCCTCAAACGACCCGCCCGAACGATTTTACATGGGCACCCGCATGACCCAAACGAACCGACAAGGGAGAGTCGGGCAAATGAGCTGCACGAACGTGCACAAAGCCAACCTCGGGTCACAACTTAGCATTTTCAATACGGGCAGGTTCACCCGGGCATGCCCTTGCTTGAATGACTCGCCCGAACGAGTTGACATAGATGCCCTCAAATGACCCGCCCAAATGATTTTACATGGGCACCCGCATGACCCAAACGAACCGACAAGGGAGAGTCAGGCAAATGAGCTGCACGAACGTGCACAAAGCCAACCTCGGGTCACAACTTAGCATTTTTGATATGGGCTCATTCGCCGGGGTGCGCCCTCGCCCGAACAACCCGCCCGAACGAGTTGACATGGATGCCCTCAAATGACTCGACCGAACGATTTTACATGGGTGCCCGCATGACCGAAACGAAGGGACAAGGGAGAGTTGGGAAAACGAGCTGCACAAATGTGCACAAAGCCAACCTCAGGTCACAACTTAGCATTTTTTATACGGGCTCATTCTCCCGGGCGCGCCCTCGCCCGAACGACTCGCCCAAACGAGTTGACACGGACGCCCTCAAATGACCTGCCCGAACTATTTTACATGGGCGCCCGCACGACCCAAACGAACCAACAAGGGAGAGCTGGGCAAACAAGCTGCACGAATGTGCACAAAGCCAACCTCAGGTCACAACTTAGCATTTTTTATACAGCCTCATTCTCTCGGGTGCGCCCTTGCCCGAACGACCCACCCGAATGAGTTGACACGGACGCCCTAAAACGACCTGCCCGAATGATTTTACATGGGTGCCCGCACAACCCAAATGAAACGACAAGGGAGAGTCGGGCAAACGAGTTGCACGAACGTGCACAAAGCCAACCTCGGGTCACAACTTAGCATTTCTAATACGGGCTCGCTCGCCCGGGCGTGCCCTCTCCCGAACGAGTTGACACGGATGCCATCAAACGACCCGCCTCAACGATTTTACGTGGGTACCCGCATGACCGAAACGAACTGACGAGGGAGAGCCAGGCAAACGCACTGCTCGAATGTGCACAAAGCCAACCTCAGGTCACAACTTAGCATTTTAGATACGGGCTCGTTCGCCCGGGCGCGCCTTCGCCCAAACGAGTTGACACGGATGCCTTCAAATGACATGCCTGAACAATTTTACGTGGGTGCACGCACAACCCAAATGAACCGACAAGGGAGAGCTGGGCAAACGAGTTGCACAAATGTGCACAAAGCCAACCTCGGGTCACAACTTAGCATTTTTGACATGAGCTTGTTCGCATGGGCGCGCTTCACTCGAGCGACTTGACACAGACGCCCTCAGACGACCCGCCCGAACGATTTTACGTGGGCGCCCGCATGACCCAAGCGAATCGACAAGGGAGGGCCGGTAAAACGAGCTGCACTAACATGCACAAAGCGAACCTCGGGTCACAACTTAGCATTTTTGATATGGGCTCGTTCACCTGAGCACGTGCTTGCTCGAACAACCCACCCAAATGAGTTGACATGGATGCCCTCAAACAACTCGCCCGAACGATTTTACATGGGGGCACGCATGACCCAAATGAACTGACAAGGGAGAGCCCGGCAGACGAGCTGCAGGAACATGCACAAGGCCAACCTCGGGTCACAACTTAGCATTTTTCATACAGGCTCGTTTGCATGGGCACGCCCTAGCAAAAACAAGTTGACACGGATGCCCTCAAATGACCCTCTAGAACGATTTTACATGGGCACCGGCACGACCCAAACAAACCGGCAAGGGAGAGCCCGGCAAACGAGTTGCACGAACGTGCACAAAGCTAAGCTCGAGTCACAACTTTGCATTTTTTATACGGCCTCATTCGCCCGGGTGCGCCCTCGCCCGAGTTTACACGGACGCCCTCAAATGATCATCCTGAATGATTTTACATGGGCGTCTCCTCGACCCAAACAAACCGACAAGGGAGAGTCGGGCAAACGAACTGCATGAACATGCACAACTTATCATTTTTGATACGGGCTCGTTCGCCCGGCTCATGCCCTCGCCTAAACGACCTGCTCGAACGAGTTGACACGGATGCCCTCAAACGACCCACCCGAATGATTTTACATGGGCGCCTGCACAACCCAAACGAACTGACAAGGGAGAGCCGGGAAAACGAGCTACACGAACGTGCACAAAGCCAACCTCCGGTCACAACTTAGAATTTTTTATACGCTCATTCGCCCGAGCACGCCCTTGCCCGAAAGACCCACCCAAACGAGTTGACATGGATGCCCTCAAACAACCCGCCAGAACGATTTTACATGGGCGCCCACACGACCAAAACGAACCGACAAGTGAGAGCTAGGAAAACGAGCTACACGAACGTGCACAAAGGCAACCTCAGGTCACAACTTAGCATTTTTGATACAGGCTCGTTCACCTGGGTGTGCCATCACCTGAACGACCCGCTCGAATAAGTTGACATGGATGCCCTCAAATGACCCATGCGAAAGATTTTACATGGGTGCCCACATGACCCAAACAAACCGACAAGGGAGAGCCGGGCAAACGAGCTGCACGAACGTGCACAATGCCAACCTCGGGTCACAACTTAGCATTTTTGATACGGGCTCGTTCGCTCAGGCGCGCCCTCACCTGAAAGACCCACCCGAATGAGTTGACATGAACACCCTCAAATGACCCGCCTGAATCATTTTACATGGGTGCCTGCACGACCCAAATGAACCGACAAGGGAGAGTCGGGCAAATGAGCTGTACGAACATGCATGAAGCCAACCTTGGGACACAACTTAGCATTTTTCATACGGGCTTGTTTTCCCTAGCATGCCCTCTGCCAAACGAGTTGACACGGATGCCCTCAAATGACCCGCTTGAACGATTTTACATGGGCACCCACATGACCCAAACGAACCGACAAGGAAGAGCCGGGAAAACGAGCTGCATGAGTGTGCACAAAGCCAACCTCGAGTCACAACTTAGCATTTTTGATACAAGCTCGTTTTCCCGGCTCTCCCTTGTCAGTTTGTTTGGGTCATGCGGGCACCCATGTAAAATCGTTCGGGCAGGTTGTTTGAGGGGGTTCATGTCAACTCGTTCGGGAGGGTCGTTAGGGCGAGGGCCGCCCAGGCAAACGAGCCTGTATCAAAAATGCTAAGTTGTGACTCGAGGTTGGCTTTGTGCACACTCATGCAGCTCGTTTTCCCGGCTCTTCCTTGTCGGTTCGT
>Ga0068628_1000130_pt1 | contig 18973 bp, 24 predicted proteins | sample InSIn2gowninarea_FD_77431 | JGI IMG/M metagenome (GOLD analysis project Ga0068628, IMG submission 77431) | Clean room microbial communities from NASA Spacecraft Assembly Facility at Jet Propulsion Laboratory, Pasadena, California, USA -... ... | reverse complement strand
GTCTTAAGTTCCCGCAGTCCAGGAATTAATGTACTCTGTTTGCTCTGAAGTTAGAGTATCGATATTAATGCCCATTGCTTGTAACTTCAACTTAGCAATGTTTGCATCTACTTCTACAGGGATAGAGTGTAAACCGGGTTCTAATTTACCTTTGTTTTTAACTAAGTATTCGCAAGCCAAAGCTTGGTTAGCAAAACTCATATCCATTACCGCGCTTGGGTGTCCTTCGGCGGCGGCTAGGTTGATTAATCTACCTTCTCCTAAAACTACAACAGATTTACCGTTAGGCATTTGGTATTGTTGAGTAAAATTGCGTACTTCCTTAACTTCTTTAGCTTTTGCGCCTAACGATTTGAGATCAATTTCAATATCAAAGTGACCGGAGTTACAAACGATCGCACCGTCTTTCATAACTTCAAAATGCTCGGCGCGAATTACGTGCTTATTGCCAGTAACGGTAATAAAAATATCGCCCTGAGTTGCAGCTTCCGCCATTGGTAGCACTCTAAAGCCATCCATAACCGCCTCAATTGCCCGGATTGGATCGATTTCGGTAACAATAATATTACCGCCTAGTCCTCGCGCTCGTTGGGCTGTACCCTTACCGCACCAGCCGTAACCAGCCACGACAATTGTTTTACCTGCAAGCAAAACGTTAGTAGCGCGGATAATCCCGTCTAAAGTTGATTGTCCTGTACCGTAACGATTATCAAAAAAGTGCTTAGTATCGGCATCATTAACATTCATTGCCGGGAATGTAAGTACGCCATCTTTAAACATGGCTTTTAAGCGTACAATTCCTGTGGTAGTTTCTTCGGTTGTACCGATTAAATCTGCAACTTGGTGTTGGCGCTCTTGAATTAAAGTAGCAACTACATCGCTACCATCATCAATAATGATATTGGGGCGGTGATCTAGAGCAATTTGCACGTGGCGGTGATAAGTATCGTTATCTTCGCCCTTCATGGCATAAACAGGAATTTCGTGGTCGGCAACTAAACTAGCTGCTACATCATCTTGAGTAGAAAGCGGATTACTAGCAATTAATATTGCATCTGCACCACCAGCTTTAAGAGCGATCGCTAAATGAGCCGTTTCTGTAGTGACGTGACAGCAAGCAATCAGACGAATACCAGCAAAAGGCTTTTCAGTGGCAAAGCGATCGCGTATTTGTTTGAGGACGGGCATTTCTCGCCCTGCCCACTCGATCCTTTGTCTACCCGAAGGAGCTAGATTAATATCTTTGATTTCATGCTTTACACGAGCAGTAGTTGCGGTCATTAAAAATATTCCTTAAATAATTGCGCTAAGTAGTCTCACCTAGCTTAACCGCATTTTTATTAATTGTGAACATATACCCTTAAGGAAGATGTACTTATTTAGGAGTAGAAAATGCGGTCTAAATTTCGGGCGATCGCAAAGCCCATCAGTCTAAATCGGTATATAGCTAGACGCACTGTTTGCAGTGGTATCGGTGCAATGGTCTTAAGTATTTTGGTCAGTACCCCCACTTCCGCCCAGATAAATATCCCAGAGGTATTTTTAAAGCCTACTCCGCAAGCGAGCGATCGCCCTAGCAATCAGCCTGTTAGTGCTTGGGTAAGGCTAGACGGTCGGCGTTTATTTGAAATTACAGCAACAGATAGAGATTCTTTGTCCCAGCGTTTGACAGAAGTTGAAACGCGATTGCGGACACTTAGCCAAAATTATTTTGCTAGTAGTACCTCAAATATCAATGTTAAAGTCCAGCGCCGAGTTATTACGAACAAACAAAACAACTTAGATGTTACCTATCCTGACATCTATATTAATAATCAGCGCCTATTAACTATTACGCCTCAAGACGCTAAATTGCAGGGAGAAGACGACCCGGTTAAATTTGCCCAAACTATTGCTACAGCTTTAGAGCAGAACTTAAAAACAGCAAAACAAGAACGTCAATTTAGCTATTTGCAAGTTCAAGGTGCGATCGCCGGGGGAGTTTTGGCAGGAATGATTTTAAGTAATTGGGCAATTCGCCGTTGGCAGCATCGTCTAAGACTGCCCTCTGTGCCTATGCCGGGGACATCTACCTCTGACCCAGTAACGACAAAATTAAGCCAGCAGCAACAGCGAAATATGCAGGAAATTCGCCAACGGCTTTCTCAACTAGCTCAAGCTATAGTTTGGGGTGGTGGTACGTTACTAATTTTAAGATTGTTTCCCTACACGCGAATAGTGCCAGTTTGGATTTTCATGGTACTGAAAGATCCAATTATGTTGGGACTTGTGGCGTTAGGAACTTACGTTGTTATCCGCTTGAGCTATGTTTTAATCGATCGCTCTACTTCCGTTTTAGCAAACAACACTTTGATGCTGACAGTAGAAGACTCTTTGCGTTTGCAACTAAGAGTTGCGACAATTTCGGGTGTGACTAAAAGTATTGCAACTTTGAGCGGATTTACTATCGGTTTTCTGGTCGCGCTATCGGTGCTAAACGTGAACATTATCCCAATTTTGACAGGTGCTAGTTTAATTGGGGTGGGTATTTCCTTAGCATCGCAGAATTTAATTAAAGATGCGATTAATGGCTTTTTGATTATTCTTGAAGACCAGTACGCCATTGGCGATGTAATCAACGTTGGCACTTTTGGCGGTATGGTTGAAAACTTAAACTTGCGGATTACTCAGTTGCGGGATTCTGAAGGGCGGTTAATTACTATTCCCAATAGTGAAATTAAAACTGTTGCTAATTTATCTAGCCGTTGGTCGCGTGCCGATCTAAATATTCCTGTTGCTTATAATACGGACATCGACGCGGCATTAAAGTTAATTAGTTCTGTCGGTTTGGGGATGGATAGCGAAGCCCAGTGGGAAGATCAAATTTTAGAACCGCCACAAGTATTAGGAGTAGAACAATTTAGCGATCGCGGTTTAATGATTCGCGTCTGGATCAAAACCCAGCCTCTCAAGCAGTGGGAAGTAGCAAGAGAGTACCGCCGCCGCGTCAAAATTGCCTTTGATAGAGCCGGGATTGACATCCCCTTACCCCAACAATCTGTCTGGTTAAACGAGCCGCTCGAAGTGCCGAAAGCTCATACCGATGGCAAAGATGGCAATAAAAAATAGTTAGGTTTACAGGGGCGATCGCCACCCGTTTTAGTACAGACGTACTATAATAGATAAAGTAGAGTTATTTAGTTAATGGCTCTATAGGGTTGTTATTCGAGACTTGAACCTATGACTAAGCACTATATTCTCAACTTAAATCCGACTGCTAAACACGATTGGGATCGTTGCAGTTTAAGAGATCCAATTACCGCCAAGCGCCCAGAACTTGCAAAATTAATTGCCGAAGCTATTGGCGCAGAACCTGGTAGCTACTTAGTTTCTGTAAATATCGAAGTTAAAGTTTTAGAACAAGTAGGAATGCCGCAAACCGAGCAACTACCTTTAACTACAGTGCATCAACTCCAAGAATTAGTAGCATAGAGCGCGAGAAATTCCATTTTAGCTTGCGAGTAGAAGAAATATGATGACAATGGAACTGAATCATTACCCAGGAGCGATCGCTCAAGCAGCGCAAAGGGTAAATGAACTAGATTCGGAAATTATGGCAGTCCAGCAAATGCTCGATCGAGTAGAAGGTCATGCTGATACTCGTTCGGCTTTTGACATAGATTTAAAAAATGATACTCAACGCAAGGCGCGGAGGTTTGAAGTTTTACTTACAGACAAGGAATATCAAACCGCTACCAATACTTTAATGCGTTTGACGGCAGAAAAAGCCAATGCTTTAGCTCACTTAGAATACTTGCGTAACCAATTTAGTGTAGCTAAGTTAGAAACAAGACGGGCGATCGCTCAACAACTAACAGACTTTGAATCCCGCGAATTAGTCGGATTGTAATTCGCCCATAACTTAATAGCCCTCAAGCAGTGAAGTAAGTCCACTGCTTTTTTATTTGGCAATAACCGCTTGCGTCCGTCAAAATGAGAAAAGCTAATTGTTGTTCATCTAAGAAAGTTGCTCCATGACTCAAGTTACACCCGAAGAAGTTGCTAAGTTTCGCACTCAGTTAGTAGATTACCCTGATGCTATGAATGCACTACAAGTAATAGAAGACTGTGAGGGCAATTTGGAAGATGCGGCAATGGTATTAGCAATTCGCACCGGACAGCAACCAGAAATAGCAAATTCTGAGTGGTTGGATAGTCTCGCCAAAAAATGCCGTGCTGTTATTTGTAAGGAAGAATTTAGACCAAGTTTAGTGACTGGAGATTTTGCACCAATCGCGGGACATTTGGCAGCCACAAAACTTTGCCCAGCGCTGCTAGTAACTCCTGTTCTTATGTATGTAAAGCAACAAGGTGTAGATGGTTTTTGCGAACCTTTGGATACTGTATCTGAATATTTAAACTTATGAGTGTTAAAGCAATTTTCCAAGCTGCCAAAGTCGAGGGTGTTAACTCTCCTTACGATACTATCCATCTTAAGATTTTCTATCCAGCCCAAGTATCAGAAAGTAGCCCTGGGCAGAATATGGGTATTTTTCCTGCCGATTCTCAACGATCGCCGTTCAAGATTGTAATTTTTTTCAATGGCATCAACTGCGGTATTGAATCATATCAATGGCTTGCTGTTAACTTGGCAAAACGGGGGCTTGTCGTTGTAACATTTTCCTGGGTTGCCCAAAATTTACCTGGAATAATAGCTATCACTCCAGGGGTTGACATTAAAAACTTAACTCCAAATACTTATAGCACAGGCCCGACAGCCTCAGCTTTACCTACAATACTAGCCGCGCTAGAAGGTTTGCAATCTGGAGGTGTATTAGCAGGATTGCTTGACTTGCAACATATTATTTTAGGTGGGCATTCGGCGGGAGGTAGAGTTGCAATTGAAAGCGCCGATCCACGGTTTTTCCCCCAAGTTGTAGCGGCTTTTTCCTATGGCGCACATTCCGCCGCAGTCATGCAATTAGGCTACGAAGCAGGCATAATATTACCCTTGCCTAATGCTCTACCACTGCTGTTGATGGGCGGAACTTGTGATGGAGTCATTGCTAATAATGGCGCTCTTTATGGCGTAACTTGGGAGCAAGCCACTACTCCAGTTAAGCGCACCTTTGAAGAAGCAATTGCTGGTGGTAGAAATGATAGTTATTTGCTTTTACTTGAAGGAGCAAACCATTTTTCGATTGCGTATCCTAGCGACACTACCGTAGGTACAACTGGATTAGATTTTCCAGCTACTCAGCCACAGGAACAAGTGCGTAGTTTAATGGCAGAAGCGATCGCTTTATTTATTGAAGTTACAAGCAATGGGCATTAATATCGATACTCTAACTTCAGAGCAAACAGAGTACATTAATTCCTGGACTGCGGGAACTTAAGACGATATAAATTGGTTAGTAAAAGGAGGCATAGTTAACTATGTCTCCTTTTGCTTATAGGTTGGTTATAAACAGGATATAAATTGATGGTTGAATGGATTACAAGTACGATGGATTCCCTTGGATATTGGGGAATTGGCTTATTGATGTTTTTAGAAAACTTGTTCCCCCCCATCCCGTCCGAATTAATTATGCCTTTGGCGGGATTTACAATTGCTCAAGGAAAATTACAGTTTGCTCCGGTAATATTTGCTGGGGTGTTTGGTACAGTTATCGGGGCGTTACCTTGGTATTACGCTGGTAAAATACTCGGCGAAGCACGTTTAAAAAGTTTAGCCGATCGCTATGGCAAATGGGTAACAGTTTCTAGTAAGGATATTACTAGAGCTACAGGTTGGTTTGATAAACATGGCGGGAAGGCTGTATTATTATGTCGCCTCGTACCTGGAGTTCGTACCTTAATTTCCTTACCCGCAGGTATTAGTAATATGCCGATAATCCCATTTTTGATCTATTCAACTATTGGGACTACTTTATGGGTAGGTTTGCTAACTTACGCAGGCTATGCTCTAGGAAATAACTATAAATTGGTTGAAGAATATCTTGGCCCTGTTTCCAAAATTGTTTTAGCAATTATCCTTGCAGCCTTTGCTATTTGGGTAGTTAGAAGAATTATGCGCCGTGCTACTTAATACTGTTTTGTAATTGGGTAGTCCAAAACTGGTAGCCTCAAATTTGAGGCATTAATACTTTATCAACATTGCAGCTTGAAAAATCGCTCTAATTACTGGCAACTACAACCTTATATTCAATCGCAGTGGAAAACTATTGCTAAAGGATTTATTTGCATCCTCGGCTATGTAATTTCTACTTTACTGCTAATTTATTTAGCTAAAAAATTGCCTGCACCGTTTGCAGAGGGGAATGTATTAGAAATCGGTAAAATATCGGCGATCGCACTTGGTATATTTTTATTTAGAGGCATTTCTCAATTTGGGCAAGATGTTTTTATGGTTAAAGCAGCTTTAAAAGTTGCTTTAAATTTACGCAAGCAAGTGTACGCCCATATGCACAAGCTAAACCTCAGTTACTTTGAAACAACTCAAGCTGGAGACTTATCTTATCGCCTCACCGAAGATGTAGACAGAGTGGGAGAAGTAGTCAACAAATTATTTCATGATTTTGTACCTTGCGTGCTGCAATTAGTCGCAATTCCCATTTACATGATTTATCTTAATTGGCAACTAACGTTAACTTTGCTTGTAGTCGCGCCGTTGATAGCTGTATTAATTGGTTGGTTTGGGGAAAGATTACGCAAGTTTTCGCGTAAAAGTCAAAATCGCGTCTCTAACTTATCAGCAATTTTAACTGAAGTTTTTAGCGGCATCCGTTTAGTACAAGCTTTTGCAGCCGAAAACTATGAAATTGCTAGGTTTAGCACCGAAGCCGAAGCTAGTCGTCAAGCAAAGTATTCGGCGGAGCGTTTAAAGGCGATTCAAATCCCAATTATTGGTTTTTTAGAAGCTCTAAGCATACTAATACTATTGTGTGTTGGTGGTTGGCAAATTTCCCTAAGCAACTTAACGGTAGCTGAGTTTTTTAGCTTTTTAACGGCGGGAGTAACGTTAATCGATCCTATTAGTCATGTGACTAGCAACTACAACGAATTTAAGCAGGGAGAGGCATCGGTTGATAGAGTTTTTGAAATTTTAGCAATTCAACCAACAGTAGTCGAAAAACCCAATGCGATCGCACTTCCCCAAGTTACAGGTAAAGTAGAATATCGTCACGTTAGCTTTGCCTATAAGAGCGACCAAAGCGTACTAAATAACTTAAGCTTACTGGCATTGCCCGGAGAAACGATCGCCCTAGTAGGGGCTTCAGGGGCAGGAAAAACAACTTTAGTTAACCTCTTGCCTCGCTTTTACAATCCCTCAACTGGGGATATTTTGATTGATGGCATTAATATTCAAGATGTCACAATTAATAGCTTACGGCAGCAAATAGGGATTGTTCCCCAAGAAACAGTCTTATTTTCCGGGACAATTGCCCAAAACATTGCTTTTGGACAAACTTCTTTTGATTTAGAAGCTGTAGAAGCCGCCGCAAAAGTAGCTAACGCCCATCAATTTATTAGTCAATTACCCGACAGTTACTATACATGGGTGGGGGAAAGGGGTGTAAACTTATCGGGGGGACAAAGACAGAGAATTGCGATCGCACGAGCAGTTTTACTTAATCCCCGCATACTAATTTTAGATGAGGCAACTTCAGCCTTAGACTCGGAATCTGAAGCTCTAGTACAAGAAGCTTTAGAAAGAATTATGCACCATCGTACAGTGTTTATTATCGCTCACCGTTTGACGACCGTTAGAAGATGCGATCGCATTTTAGTGATTGAAAAAGGAATAGTTGTCGAATCTGGTACTCATGAGGAGTTACTAGCCCTCAATCGCCAGTACGCTCATTATTACAGCCAACAATTTAGCTCTTAACTAAAGCCGCTTTTAGCTAGTTTTTTAATTGCTAATAAAGCGCTAAAGGGTTAACCAAGTTATGCTGAAGATATTATGCACTGGTTGGGACGCTTAAAAAATTCTTGACCCAGTGTTAAAAATCAAAGAGTTGAATATAAAAATGACGGTATTAGGTTTCGATAAATCTCCTCCTCGCATGGCTGTGAAAGTAACTGTAGCTAAGTTGCGAAATGATACTTTCTACAAAATGGCTGATGGACGAACCATGATTCTGTCACCGAGTAATTGCGGCGGAATGAAATGGACGATTGACAAAAGCCATGTGTTATCTAAAGATTTAACAGAAGGTTATTACTTAAAAAAAACCGATGCCGCCGGGTTTCATAATATTGGCATCGAATGGCAACAAGCCGCACTTAATTTAGAGCAATCTGGCTATTTATCACCTGCTCGCTCTAATGTTAGTCTGCAAATCAGCTAGCGCAGACTTTTTAAAATCCGGCGATGCTAAAATAGTTGCGATCGCTAACTTCCACTTTTTATGAGAGCCAAAATTGAAGATATGGTTCTATACATCCACAAAGAAGATGTACCAGAGTTTAAAAAAGGTGGCTCGGTAGTTAGAAACAGTTATTTTTGGGCCTTGCGCTCTATTGCCGGACAAGCTTACCGCAATCGCGATTGGGAATACGAAGCCGATGTCTGGTTGGCATTAACCCGCATGCTGCTATCGTTTAGCGAATCGAGGTATTTGGGCTTAAGCGAAACTATTTTAGAATTTCCGCGCACCCAAGAGCAAATTCCTGATACTTTGCGGAGTATCTCTACTTGGGAATAATGGTTTTATTTATTTTTATGTAATTAAAAGTGTTTGTTAGACCTATTGCAAAAGTTAAAAATTGTTTTATTCAGTCGGCTTAAGCCGACTTTAGATATTAGCCTTGGGTTTTAACCCTAGGCGAACTAGGCGGACTTTTGCAAGAAGTTTGTTGTAAAGACGTGTTGATAGCACGCCTCTACAAGCAGATATTTAACTAAGTTATCCTTTGTTCAACTCAGTTTTACTTTGATAGAAAACTTTACCCCCACTATCTTTAACAAAATGGCAATCCTTCCAGGAACGCAGAAGTGCGTTCAAGACGGAATTATTCGATTTACGGTAATACTCACCTAATAGGGGCTTAATTGATGCTGTAGCAGTTTTTAGGTGATAGTGCGGCATATTTAAAAAGATATGATGAGCGACGTGAGTACCAATATTGTGGTGAATGTTATTAAAAACACCATAATCGCGGTCAATGGTAGACAATGCACCTTTGAGAAAATACCAATCTTTGCCACGATACCAAGGAATATCGGACTCTGTGTGGTGCAAAAAAGTCACCAAGTCAAGCCAAACCACAAATACTAAATAAGGCCCAACATAGTATTTCAGCAGGAATAACCAACCAAATTGATAAGTCAAGCTGCCCAAAAAGCCCACCATTAATGCCCAACAAATTGTGCTAACAATCACATCCCACTTTTCAGAGGGACGAAATAAAGGACTATCGGGCATAAAATGAGAGGCAGCCTCCCGCTCAGGAGAACGTTTGAACAGATAAAGTGGATACATAAGCAAAAATAATTCAAAACGCAGTAATTTCTCCCACCACTGCATTTCTCGATACTTCGTTTCGGTAACGGGATACCAACTTTCGTCGGTTTCAATATTTCCTGTATTTTGATGGTGGGTTCTGTGACTAATGCGCCAGCCGTGGTAGGGAACAAGAAGTGGTGTATGGGATAAATGCCCAATTAAATTATTGAGCCATTTTTTCTTAGAAAAAGAACCATGACCGCAGTCGTGTCCAACTACAAAAAGCGCCCAAAACATCGTACCTTGTATTAGCCAGAACAAGGGATAAACCAACCAAGAATCAAAAAAAGCGGCTCCCCAATAAAGGATGCCAATAATTGTAATATCGCTGAAAAAGTAAAAAAGCGATCTCGGAGCCGATGGTTCAAAGCAATAACGAGGAATTGCGGCTCGTAATTGTACTAGGGTGAAGGGAAGTTCTGAGTAACTGTTACACGGTGATTCTTGCAGAGAAGAATTGTTTTGCTCGATGGAGTTTGACTGCACGCAGTTTTTGCTTAAACTTGATTTTAGACAACAGCACTTATTTTATCGCTCAAAAGGTATATTTTTGTAAAACTTTTGAGTACGAGGGTTACAAAATTGATTTGTAAAGTATCCAAAACCATAAACAATGCTCTCAAGTTAGAAGTTTTTAACTTGATGATAAGCTTAATGATTTTTAGCGACTAATTTTATCTCAAACTTCATACCTGATTGTTTGAGGATTCATTCTAAAGAAAGATCGTTTAAGAGTGTAATCCTTGGTACATTGCGTGTAATCCAATAAAACAGGACAAACTTATGAATAATCCCATCAGTGGCGTTATTCCTCCTCAGCCACCCATCGATCCTCAATCTAACGCTCACGAACTTAAGTCGCGTCTAGAGTGGGGCGAACCTGCTTTTACAATCCTTGATGTGCGCGATCGCATGGTTTACAATGACGGTCATATCATGGGCGCTATGTCTATGCCTATGAACAAATTAGTAGAAATTGCTAAAAAAACCATTGCTCCCAGCCGCGATATTTACATTCATGGCGAAACCGACGAAGAAACCGCCCAAGCCGCTCAACAACTCCGCAGTGCTGGATTTGAGCATATATCCGAGCTAAAAGGTGGTTTACCCGCATGGAAAGCCATCGGCGGCCCTACCGAAGGCATTATTGAGTCTAGAACTCCCGCAGGTGCAGATGACTACAACGTAGTTGCGAGAATGCAGAATCACGCCGAAACCACCAAAAAAGACGTATAAATTGCGATCGTCATCGCTGTTTGTAGCATTTTTTAGCTTAATAATTCTTTAGTCCTAAATACCTATTTAATTGAAATTGCAGGACTTAAAAATACCCATCTCTGAACCGATTTTGGAGATGGGCTATTTATTGGGTCAAGTGTAAAACTGGACACATTATTAAAATAAATAAATATATATAAATAGACTATTACTCATTAATTGACCAATTTTCTGAGAAATGTTTACAAATTGTTTGTAAACATTAAAGTTATTTGTTACATTATGAGAAAGAAAATTAATAATTATAATAATTATGTCTCAATTTTTAGGTCTTATTCCTACACCGCCACCATTTAAACCAAAATCGCTAGTTTTTGAACTAAAAGCAAGATTAGATTGGGGGGAACCCGCATTAACAATTATTGATGCGCGCGATCGCACAGAATTTAATCTTCGGCATATACTAGGCGCTATTGCCATGCCCATGCCCGAACTTGTAGACCGCGCTCAGTCATCATTAGAAAGCAGCCGTGATATTTATATTTACGGCGAAACTGACGAAGAAACAGCACAAGCGGCCGAAAAACTGCGGAATGCAGGTTTTCAAAATGTATCGGAACTAAGAGGCGGAGTAGCAGCGTGGCGGGCATTAGATTACCCAGTAGAGTCAATTTCTAAATACGCTCAGTGAACCTTAGTCCCCAGCAATGGATAGTTAACGCAACCATTGCTAAACAGCTAATTGAATCTGGGGCAACTATTATAGATGTTCGCAGTAAAATTTCTTGGCGATTTGGACATATACCAAATGCAAGTTGCGTAAACTGGCAGCAATTTTCTCAAAAAACTCCACCATACAAAGGCAAATTATTAGAAGACGCTCAGGTTTTAGAACAACTCCTGCGTCAACAAGGCATATCAAATAATAAGCCTGTAATTGTAATTGGTAATCCAACCCATCCTCTATATTTTGGGGAAGACGGGAGAATCGTTTGGATGTTACATACTTTGGGGCATTCTCAAGCAGCTTTTGTTGATGGCGGACAAAGAGCCTTAGTTAAAGCAGGTATGGCGCTGGAAAGGTGGGCAAGTAAACCAAAACAAGCAGGAGATTTTCAGCTTAATCGTGTAAATAACTGGGAAATCTCCACCCATGATTTGCAATCTAAGTTAGCAAATCCTCAGAATCTAATTATTATTGATAGCCGTGAACCGAGGGAATATACTGGGGCTACTCCTTATGGTGAAAAACGCGGCGGACATATACCAGGGGCGAAACATTTTTACTTTAAAGAGTTACTGCAACCTAATGGTTATTTACTTACTTGCGAGCAAATACACTACAAGCTTCAACAACTAGGAATTAAGCAAGGCAGCACTCAAGAAACTATTATTTACTGTACGGGCGGCATTCGTTCGGCTTTTTTTGTTACCGTGCTAGTTAGTTTAGGTTACACCAACGTTAAAAACTACCCTGGTTCAATGTGGGAATGGTCGCAAGCAGAAAATTATAGCTATCCGCTTACAAACAGCTAACACGCAACTATTTTTCCCAACTAGCAACAAAGACGCGTAAAATTGATTGCACGTATTCGGTGGACTTAGGAATTTTTATTAATGCCAGCAGCAGTAGGAACAATTGAAGCTTTAGGATTTCCGGCAGTGCTTGCAGCAGCAGACGCAATGGTTAAAGCTGGTGCAGTAACCTTAGTTGATTATAATTTGGCAGAAAGCGGGCGGTTTGTAGTTAGCATTCGGGGTAAAGTTTCGGAAGTACAAATTGCTTTAGCGGCGGGAATTGAAGCAGGGGCAAAAGTTTGTGGCGAATCCGCCATGACTTACTTTATTGTGGCGAATCCACCAGAAAATGTTGAGAGTGTTTTGCCAATTCACTACACAGCAAAAGTAGAAGAATACAGAGTTTAGTTGCTTTGGGCAGGAATATAAAAAGCTAAGGCGCGATCGCACTTGCCAAATATTCGTACAATGATTGTCTGGTACATATTCTATTAATCTTTAGGAGATTATTCCATGTCGTCAGCACAGGCGGTTGGGTCGATTGAAACAAAAGGTTTTCCTGCGGTCTTGGCAGCATCAGACGCGATGGTCAAAGCTGGTCGAGTTACCTTAGTTGGCTATTTAAGAGCCGGAAGCGCACGTTTTACTGTCAATATTCGGGGGGACGTTTCCGAAGTTAAGGCAGCTATGGAGGCAGGTATTGCCGTAGTAGAGAAGGTTTACGGCGGCACGTTGGAATCTTGGGTAATAATTCCTCGTCCCCACGAAAACGTTGAGGCAGTTTTGCCGATTGGCTATGGCGATGATGTGGAAATGTTTAGAGAATCCCTCGACCGACCAGCCATTAGAGGTTCGCACTAAAAAATATATTTATTAAATGTTTAAGTTAAAAACATAATAAATTACTAACAGTGTAGAGATGCTTGCAACGTCTCTACTACCCTCAACTTTCTTAAATGTCTCCTGTCTCAATTATTATTCCTACTCTTAATGAATCAAGCTGTTTAGAGCGCACTTTGCACCAATTGAGTATTCTTAGTCCACCAGCAAAGGAAATATTAGTAGTAGATGGTGGTAGTAAAGATGAAACGGTAGCAATTGCGAGTAAAGCAGGCATTAAAGTTTTAAATTGTCCGTCCCTAGGGCGAAGTCTGCAAATGAATTATGGCGCAAAAGCTGCTACTGGGAATATATTGTGTTTTCTCCACGCCGATACTTGCGTCCCAGACGATTTAATTGCTGTAATTACCGCGACTTTAGAAGACAAAAGTATTGCTGGGGGCGGGTTTATTTCGCTAATGACAGGTTTTGAAACTACCCGTTGGGGAGTTTCATTACACAATTACTTAAAAACTTACTACGCGCCGTTAATCTTTCGTCCATTCTTATTTTTTAAAGGACTGCGCTTGTTGTTTGGCGACCAAGTAATGTTTTGTCGTCACGTTGATTTCTGGAACTGTGGCGGCTTTAATGAAGCTTTACCGATATTAGAAGAAGCAGACTTGTGTTTGAAGCTGGTTAAGCTAGGACGCATTCGCCAGGTAAACCGAATTGTTACTTCTAGCGATCGCCGAGTGGCGCATTGGGGTACGCTAAAAGCTACAGGTATATATCTTTATATTGGTTTCTTGTGGGGTTTGGGTGTTTCGCCGACCTATTTAAAAAAGTTCTACGAAGATATCCGTTGATTCAAGCTTAAAAAGGAACAAGTTAGAATAAATAGGCGCGAGTTCTTTTTCTGGGTGAGTTAAAAGCTTTGCAAACAACAACTCTCAAACGCATACGGCTAATTATTAATCCTGTTTCTGGCGACGACGAACCTAATTTAATGAAATTGCCAGAAATTATTGCGGCGATGGAAGCTGAAGGAATTAGAGCCGATATTGCTTTTACAGACCCCGATAATTCCCCGGCTTTGATTGCCCAAAAAGCAATTGAGGAAGATTACGAATTAGTGGTAGTAGCGGGGGGAGATGGTACAGTTGGGGAAGTTGCCAAAGGCTTATTGCGATCGCCTGTTACTTTAGGAATTATCCCTGTTGGTACTTACAATAATATTGCGCGTAGTTTGAGCATTCCTACCGATATAGTGGCTGCTTGTCAGGTAATTGCCAACGGTCAAATCAAAAGCATTGATGTAGGTCAAGCTAATAACGAACATTACTTTTTTGAAGCGGCGGGAGTTGGGTTAGATGCGGCGCTTTTTCCCATTGGTGAAGAAATCAAAGGCGGTCGATGGGGGCAATTGTTGCAAGCGGCTCGATTAGCCCTAAATTACAAACCGCAACGCCTAAGAATGGAGTTTGACCGCCCCATAGCGGAAGCCCGTGTATCAACTGTGAAGCGGCGGTTTGTGCGGAAAAAGCCCCTTGCTAGGTACGAATTGCGGCTTTCCGCCTTGCTAGTTGTAATTGCTAATGGAGCTTATTACGGTACTGGTTTTACCGTTGCTCCCGATGCGGCTATTGATGATGGCTTGCTAACAATTAGTATTTTCCGCAACTTTAGTAAGTGGGAACTAATGCGTCACTTTTGGTCAATTAGCAAAGGTCAGCGTCAGTACAGCCCCAAAATAGAAACTTATCGAGTTGGTGAAGTAAAATTTACCTCCGATGTCCAAATACCCGTGCATATTGACGGTCATCCTATAGGAGAATTACCCGTAACTCTCAAAGCCGTTAAAGATATGCTCAAAGTTATCGTGCCACAAACTAAGGTGATTCTACCCGTTGGTGAAGCTTAGAAGTAAGATTTGCGATCGCTCTTTGGTAATTTATCTTACCGCACTTAGGCGGACTAACAAATTTTTTGCAAATAAGTCTAGTTATTGAATGCGATCGCATATCTTATCTAAATCATAATTATTTATGCGATCGCATAGCCAAAATTTCCGCCGCCAATCTGTACATTTATCCTAGGTTGAACTAGCTATTGCTTGTTCTGTTTGCGCCTCAGATTCCTTATTAGCTAAATGCTGTACGACTAAAACCGAACAGCAAGCATGGTGAAGAACGTAATTGCTAACACTTCCCAAAATCAACTCATTTATACCCGTTCTACCCCTACGCCCCATAACTATTAAATCGGCTTGCCAATTAAAGGCTAAATCGCAAATTGTTTGACCTGGGCTACCGTGATTTTGACTAAATTCTGTACTAACTCCCGCAGCAATTGCTCGATCTGCAAAACTTTGTAATAATTTTAAACCCTGATTCTCGCAGTCTTTACATTGTTGTTGATAAATTTCTAAAGCTTTACCACTTAGTCCTGCATAGTATTCTCTACCAAAACTTGTAGGTAAATAAGGCATTCCTTCTTCATAGGATAAAACGTGCAGTAACATAATACTCGCGCCGGAAGTTTTAGCGAGATCGAGAGCTTTATCAAAAACAATTTCACTAATTTTAGAGGAATCGATAGCTACTAAAATTTTTGCAAACATAACAATTCTCCCAATTGTTTTAATTGAGTCGTTATTTTTTCACAGCCTACAAGCTTACAATCTGCTAGTTTTTATTTGGAAACCTATTGATTTTACTCAAAGTAATTTACTTGTAAATTACTTTGAACTTTTGATAATTTGCTTAGTATATTTGGGAAAACCTAACCATCATTACTAGCAATCCCACTAACATACAAATCCAAATTATTAACGAACCCCAGCTAACAGACTGCCCTAAAACAGATGGTTCGGTATTTTCAGTTATTTTCTTGAGGATAGCCATTTGCCTTCCTCCATATTTATGTATTCTTAATTTTTAATCTAACCTGAAGGGTGTTGTTAAATACATTAATTGCAATGAAAATTATTAGCGATCGCACTTCTTTACAACTTTAGGCTCTAACCCATTACCTTAACTGGATCTAGTCCAAATACTTTGTAACTTTCTGTTTAAATAAGCCCAAAGCGGAAAGTCTAAAAACTCAATTATTAGCCAAACAATAATTCCTAAATGCAAGCAAAAGGTTAAGCCCGTCCAAAACACCGGAAACCAAGACAAGGCGCTACCAGGTATGGGAGGTCTAGCATAAACCGTAATGCCAATTAATATAGTAGGTAACACAACAAGAGCGATCGCACCTAACCAATAACCCCAACCTAGTTCTACATCTTTTAATCGCCTTTCACGCCAAGACTTACCATCCCATCGCCACATCAAAGGCGGCTGTCTATCAGCCATTTGCAACTGCTGGTTTTCGTAGTCCGCAGTAAAAATATGACGGCAAAACTCACACGCCATCGCCTCCATCATAGGCATTGTAGACATTTCACCCACATGGCAAATTGGGCAAGGATAAACTTCTTGAGAGTTGAGGTATCTAGCGGATTTGTTTAAATCGTGCATAGATAAAATGATTTATGTAAGTTTAATTATTGCGATGGTTATTATCATAATGAATCCTTGCCCCCGCCCATTGGAGTTTTTCGCGCAAAGTTTGATAGTAAGAATAGTTTTCTTCCAGAATAATAAACTTAGCTTGATAGTCAGCCATCCGTACATCTACCCTTTGTCCAGGCCAAATAGATGTACCTAAAATACTATCAGTCCATAATTTAGTATTAAGCTCGTAATCGGCTAAAGGCCAAACACTAACGACAGAACCCGCAGGTAAAATTAAAGGACGGCTAGAAAGACTCATCGGACAAATAGGCGTAACAATAATCGCTTTCATGCCATCATGCACTATCGGCCCGTTAGCAGATACGGTATAGCCTGTAGAACCTGTGGGCGTGGCAATAATTAACCCATCACCTTGATACTGATCGACGACTTCCCCATCAATATCCATTTCCAAAATTGACGTAATTGTGCGGTCAGCCGAGGCGGGTTTAATGCACATTTCATTAAGGGCGAAGAACTTATCGCTCATTAATTCCATATTAGTGCGATCGCCTTCATAGATTGCCGCCTGCAACATCATCCGCCTTTGAATTGCGTAGCGATCGTTTAATAACCGTTGCCAAACCTGTTCTGATTGCTTAAATTCCTCAAAAGATTCGGTCAAAAATCCCAAGTGTCCCCCCACATTTACCGCCAAAATGGGGATATTGTGAGGGGCTAAATGCCTTGCTGCCGTTAGTACCGTCCCATCTCCGCCCAACACTATAGCGAGATCGATAGGCTGGCTTGCAGACGCTAAAAACACCGGATAAGGGTTATCTTTTGGCCCACTTGGCCCCATAAGAATGCGGCAATCGAGACTTTCTAATTGCCGCGCGCATTTTTCCGCCCATTGGCGACTTTGGGTATCGGCGGCTTTATGAGCGATAATAACCTGCTTTAGTTGCACCCAATTACCACTTCAAAAGGTTAAATTGCTCCATATCCACCGTATCGCGGTTGCGATAAATCGTTAGGACGATCGCAAGTCCTACCGCCGCCTCAGCCGCCGCTACCGTCAGCACAAATACTGTAAATACTTGTCCTTTAATTTCTTGGGCATCTAAATAGTTTGAAAATGCCATCAAATTCAAATTCACCGCATTTAGCAATAGTTCAATGGACATCAATACTCTTACCGCATTACGGCTAGTAATTAAGCCAAAAATGCCAATACAAAATAAAGCTGCTGCTAATAATAAAAAGTATTCCAGTTGCATAATTTTCTCCTACTTCTTCACTGACTTGTAGAGACACTGGCTAACAAGTGTCTCTACTCAAACCTACCCGCGCCGACCGTCATCAAGACTGCTAGTTTTATCGCTAGATACTCCTACAAGTTCTCTTGGGCGTTCTGGCAATGTTAAAATTGGCTGTTCTTTTGTTGGCGACATAGTTTGATCGGGTAAAAACTCTCGTCTTGCGAGGATAATTGCCCCTACCATTGCAATCAACAATAAAATCGAAGCAAGCTCAAAAGGTAACAAAAAGTCTGTAAAAAAATGTTCCCCAATTGTAATTGTCGAACTACTACCTGGAATAGTGCTGGGTGATAGCTTCCAAGGGGTCGCTAAAATCATTACGCTGAGTAAGCTAAATATGCCTGCACTAACTATTGCTGTTAGTGTTGGACGCACCCAAGCATTGTTCATTGGCTTAAAAGTTTCGCGTTTGTTTACGAGCATGATCGCAAACAAAATCAATACGTTAACAGCCCCGATATAAATTAATACTTGAGCGGCAGCTACAAAGTCCGCATTTAGTAATAAATACATCCCAGCAATGCTAATAAACACGCCTCCGAGCAAAAAAGCAGAATAAACGATATTAGGTAACAGCACTACTCCTAATGCTGCGCCAATCATCATTACTGCCAAGATGCCGAACGAAACAATTTGTACGCCTTCTGCTAAATTCACTTTTTTATTAGTCTCCTTGTTGGCTAGTAGTTTTGAGCCTATCGATCGCAAGCTCAAAACTTAAAACTATTTCGTTGCTGGTTTTTCTTGCTCGGCAATTTCTTCGGGCATTTTACCAACGCGGCGGCTATCGGCGGGTAAATCGTGTGGTTCTAAAACGCCTTTAGGTAAGTACACAAGTTGTCTCAATGGTGTGACCATCGGATCGTCGGTTACCTTGTAAGGCAAACGACCCAAAGCTACGTTGTCATAATTTAACTCGTGGCGATCGTAGGTAGAAAGATCGTATTCTTCCGTCATTGATAGGCAGTTGGTCGGACAATACTCCACGCAATTACCGCAAAAAATACAAACACCAAAATCAATACTGTAGTGCTTGAGCTTTTTCTTTTTGCTGGCTTTGTCAAATTCCCAATCAACTACAGGCAAATTAATCGGACAAACT
>Ga0068628_1000128_pt1 | contig 18989 bp, 28 predicted proteins | sample InSIn2gowninarea_FD_77431 | JGI IMG/M metagenome (GOLD analysis project Ga0068628, IMG submission 77431) | Clean room microbial communities from NASA Spacecraft Assembly Facility at Jet Propulsion Laboratory, Pasadena, California, USA -... ... | reverse complement strand
CTCTTTGATATTGAACTAGATCAGTTCTTAGGATTGCTTCTTGTCTGATCTCATCTAGCTCATTCAACTGCTCCATTCTATGATTTTGGGCTTCTGATAGATCCATTCTCAACTGAACTGCCATCTTGAAAGTTTTGACTTGGAACTCAATGGGGAGCAGGACTTCTTTTCCATAAACAAGTTCATAGGGAGAAAGTCCTATTGTATTCCTCCATGTAGTTTTGTAGGCCCATAAGGCTTCAAGAAGCCTATCTACCCAATCTCTTTTGTGTAGATGAATAGTATTGGTAATGATACCTTCAAGAAATTTGTTTGTAGACTCCACTTGACCATTTGCTTGCGGATGGTAAGGAGTAGATTTTCTGTGCTTAACTTTGTATTCTTCCATTAGCATCTCTACCAGGTTGGATGTAAATTGACCTCCCTGATCTATCACAATTTATCTTGGAACACCAAAGCGAGTAAAAATATCCCCATAAAGAAAACTAACAACTACATGTTTAGTAGCACAAAATAATGCTTTGGCTTCTACCCATTTAGTGACATAATCAGTACCTACCAATATATACTTTCTTTGTTTAGATGGTGGGTTAATAGGCCCAATGAAATCTAAAGCCCATTTTTCAAAGGGTTCGATGAGTACCTATGGTTGTAATGGCATTTCATTTGAAAGAGTAGGTTTCCATATTCTTTGGTAGCTGTCACACCTTTTGAAATATTTTTTTGCATCTTTGAAGAGGGATGGCCAATAATATCCTAAAGAGAGGATTTTATAGATTGTCCTTTTGTCAGCAAAGTGTCCACCACATGGTTTATCATGACATGCTTTGAGAATATCAGGCATTTCATCTTCTCTAACACATCTTCTGATCAACAATTCTGGCCCTGTTTTAAACAATTCGTTAGAAATCCATGAATATTTTGAACTCTCCTGAATAATCTTTCTTTTTTTACCAGGAAATAAATGTGAAGGTAGTTTCCCTGTAACCAAATAGTTAGTTATATCTGCATACCAAGGAGTCTTAGTAGTTACTGTAATTAATTATTCATCAGGAAACTTGTCCTTTACAGGAAAATCTTCTTTAGTATTCTGAATCCTAGACAAGAAATCAACTACTGTGTTTTGTTTCCCTGGTCTATCTAACACAGTAATATTGAATTCTTGTAAAATTAGGAGCCAACTTGTAACTCTACCATTAATAATGGGTTTGTTCATTAGATATCTAATTTCTGAATGATTAGTATGAATAAAAATTTCATAGCCTGTTATATAATGTCTAAACTTATTGATTGCATGAACAATAGCTAAGAACTCTTTTTCAGTCACAGTATAGTTCAACTCCGTAGGAGTTAAATTTTTACTAGTATAGTATATGGAATAAGGAACCAAATCTTTTTGTCCCAACACAGCTCCTAGAGTTGTATCTGAAGCATCTATAGAAATATGGAAAGGAAGTTTCCAATTAGGTCCTCTCAAGATAGGCGCTTCAGATATTCTTGTTTTCAAAGTTTCAAATGCTAATTGGCAATCAGGATCTCATTTGAATTCACAGTATTTTGTAAGAAGTTTGCAGAGTGGAGATGCTATTTTAGTGAAGTTTTCTATAAATTTTCTATAGTATCCAGTGAATCCCAAAAAACTTCTAACATCTTTTTGACAATTTGGAATAGGCAACTTGGAGATGACTTCAACTTTTGATCTATCAACTTTAATCCCATCCCCTAAAATATGATGTCGCAAAATAATACCTTTAGTAAACATCATAAAACATTTTTCATGGATTAGTGAAAGGTTTGTTTCTTTACATCTTATAAGGACTTTTTCCAAATTTTCTAATGCCTCCTTAAACGAATCACCATAAACTGTAAAATCATCCATATAAACCTCTACACAATCATGGATTAGATCAGAAAAATTCCTAGTACTACTCTTTGGAATGTTGCAAGTGCATTACATAATCCAAAATTTCCCCATGGACAGGTAAATGTGGTCTTATCTTGATCTTTAGGTGCTACCTGAATTTGATTATAACCACTAAAACCATCCAGAATGAAAAGTACTTTTTTCCTGCTAATGTATCTAATACTTGATCGATAAAGAGCAAGGGAAAGTGATCCTTCAAGGTTGCTTTTTTCAGTTCCCTGTAATCAATGCATACCCTCCATTTACCATTCTTTTTGTGTACTATAACCAAAGGAGAAACGCATCAGCTATCTGAAATTGGGTAAATGAAATTTACATTGAGTGGTTTTTGGAGCTCTTCTTTCACTATCTCCCTAAGATTTGGATTCATCCTCCTCTGAGGTTGTCTAATTGGTCTACTGTTTTCCTCGATATAGATATGATGGATGTCAGTCTTAGGATCAATACTTTTCATATCAGTATACTCCCATGCAAATGCAGTAGAATGTTTTTGCAAGATTTTGCTTAGCTCTTCCTGTTGTGACTTTTCCAAATTTTTGTTGATATTCAATGTTTTACCTGGAAAAATTTCAATGGTAGAGCTACCAAACTCTTCCATAGAGTAAAGAGACATTTGTCTTGATGATAGATATTCAATATTAGAATTTAACTGAAATTGTGTGTGGTCATATTTTGAAGATGTTTCAAAGTTTTCTAATGTGTTCAAAATTTGACTATCTTAACTAATTCAGAAATAGTAAAGATAGATTGTATAATATCTTCATCATCAACCCATTCATTGTCTTCTACTTCTGTAATTGCTTTTTCTGGAGGATATAGATTGAATTTCTTTGTTAAACTACCATAAAAAATGTACATATCTCTAGATCTACAACTAATGAAAGCATCAGTTATGGCTAGCCAAGGTATTCCTAAGATGAGTGGATGTCCTCCTAGATTACTCTTGGGAGTCAAAATCATGAAATCTACTGGATACTCCCAAGAATCTAAGGAGACTGAAATATCTTCTAATACACCATCTGGTTTGATTATTGATATATCTGCAAGTTGCAGTAAGGTGGGTGTAAAAAGAAGATTAGGAAGTTTAAGTTGTTCCAGAGTCTGTCTACTCATTATGTTGATAGAAGCCCCTAAGTCAATCAAAGTGTTTGGAATTTCTATCCCATTTATATGTGTCTTGACAATTGGACAACCTGGATCTACATACTTCTGCATGGTAATTTTTCCCATCATGATATATGCTATTTTCCCTACCAGGTGGATTCTTCTTGTATCTTTTAGTTTCCTTCCTGGTCTCTTAAGACTCAACTCCTTTATTGTTTCTCGAATGACTTGTAGCAAGGGGATCTTGATACAGACATTCTTCAATTCATCTAGAAAATCATAGTCAGGCAACAAGATTTGTTTTTCCACCCCTTTGTCAATTTGTAATCTTTCAGGGAAAGGAGGCGTGGATGAAGATGCAGGTTGCTCAACTATAGGAGTTGTGGGGTTTGACTCTTTTTCTTTTTCTTTTTGAATAATTGGGTTTTGAAGAGATGCTTCCTTAGAACCTTTATTGACTTTAAGAGAATCCTCCTCAGAAGTACTTTTCTCTTGAACATCTATAGCAGGTTTTTCTAAAACTCTACCAGATCTGAGTAGAACATCATTAAGAGGAACAATCATATAGGTAGGAAATTGTTGTCCTTCTACCATGTAAGCATTTTGAGGATTTTTGTTGTTGGGATTTGGCAATGGTTGGGCTAGTAGTTGATTTGTCTTTTGTTGAAATGGAAGCAAGAGTTGAGAATTTGGATTTTGTTGAGAAGGTTGTTGTTGTGGAAATGGCAATGAAAGTTGTGGGTTTTGATTTGGAAGTTGTGGATTTTGTTGATTTCGAAAAGATGGAGGATATTAATAAAATTAAGTAAATCTCCCATAAGGATTTTTCATCCCTTGTGCCCATGATTGATATGGATTTTGAGATTGGGGCCAAGGTTGTTGCTAAGAATTCCAATTTGGCGGGGGCTGAAAGTTCATAGGGTTGTTAAATCCTTGATTTTGTTGCCCATGCCAAGGTCTTCTTGAAACAAAACAAAGGGACTCTACTGAATTTGTATCTTCCTAAAAGATAGCTTTGAGCCTAGGAATTGAAGGAAAATCCTTGGTCTCATGGCTTTCTGAGAAAATCATACATGTTTCTACAACTTTTGCATCCAAGGGGCATTCCCTTATAGCATGTTTCTTTCTACATTTTGGACAAAAGATGGCCAAGGAATTAGCTTCTGCTTTCTGCTTGTTTTGTATTTTAAGGGTGTTTAGTTGTTCACTAAGGCTTCCTAGAATATTAGTTTTGAACTCATCAAGCATAATGCCAATCTCTTCCCTACTTACTAATCTAGTTGCAGATTTGTTTGATCTAATAAGAGAAGGATCTCTTGGCCCTTTTCCAGTTTTAGATTTTCCCCTTGAGAGATGGACACATAGTTCTGCTATGTCATGGAGTGGAAGTTGAGAAATATCTTCCTTCCCCGTCATGTTTAAAATATCTATCCATTCATCTCTAATGGATTTCAATAGAAGGGCTTTCAAGGTTTCCTCATCTAAGTTACTCATTTTTGCTCTCTTTAAGTTGTACTGAATCCTCCAAGTTTTCATCTTCCTTTTGCACCATCTTGAATACCTCATCCTTATGATTGGTGGGCATACAATAATCCAGGTATCTATCCAAAAATGTTTGTTTCATATCATTCCAAGTCCTAATAGACTAAGTGACTAATCCCATGAACCATTTCAAAGCAGCTCCTTTCAATGTTGAAGGAAATAGTTTGAGTTTTTGAGAGTCTTCCATATAGTCATAGGTTTGGCACAAGACTTCAAACTCAAATATAAATGTTTCAGGATCCTCGCTTCGAAACCCATAAAAGTTTTGGAGGATAGATGGTCAAATGTTTTTCATTGTTGTATGAGTTTCCTCATCGGCTATAGGGAATCCGAATGAGTTATCTCCATTCCTATTTCCCCCGTTGTTACCTCTACCTCCTCCATTATTTCCTCTTCCTCTACCCCTACCTCTACCCCCTCCTCCAAATCCGTCTACTACTTCCTTTGTCATGATAGTTTCCTCAGAGTCCTTAGAGTCCTCTGGTTCTTCTATTAATGGTGAATGAGGAAGAGTTTCTCCCTCCTCTTCTTTAGGTGATTCTACTTCTTTGATTACAATATGTCCCCCTGTAGAAGTGAAGAAAGGTTCTTCTCTTAGATTAGATTTAGTAGATAGTGTGGGTGAATCTCCTAATTCGGCTGCTGCCCCTTGAATTCCAGGAACCCTAAGGCTAGGAGTATGAGTCGGAGATGATGGAGGTGTATCTTGTCTATGCCTTGAAGTAGATGGAGTTATGAAAATCAAACTTTTGGCCCTTGTTATAAACCTTCCCCTAGAATCTCTTGCTCTATGCATGTCATTTTTTATTTTTAAGTTGGGCTAATAATTCTCTTTCTAATCTTGTAGATCACACTAGGTGCAAGAAGAGAGCATAATCAAGAAATTATTGAACTATAACTCTCTTTTCTGATCCTCTAGATCACACTAGGTGCAAGAGGAGAGCATACTTCAAGAAGTTATCAATTTTTCCCTTCTTTTTTTTTGTGTAGGAGATTGGCTACCTAGTTACACTTCCCCGGCAACGGCGCCAAAATGTTTAGTCAATTTAGTATGTCCTCAATTGCTACATTAATTATCAATCCGAGAGTCGTAAACTAATGAAGTGTGGCGCACTATATGTGCAAGACAACCTCTTTCTTAATTTTTTATCAATTTTATCTTGTTTTGGGGGTTTTATCTCGGTTTGTCTCCTAATGCAAATGATAATCCTATTCCTAAGTTCTAAGAATACTTTAGAAGGCAAGTTTGGGTATAGATTTTAAGGCAATTATGTCCTGTGTAATGATTTCCAGAACTTAACACTTCAGAAGGTCTTAGAACATACTATTGATGAAATTAATACTTGAACAAGAATGAAAATGTGCTGCTATTCAAATCAAACAAATAATGAACTACTGATCATGAAATCATTATCTTTGCTGTTTATCTAAATACAAAAAGAAAAATGAGTTAAGCTAATGCACCCAACAAATCAAAAACTACAAGCTAATAAAAGTAAAATCAGATTGCATCATTCATAGTCCGATAGCTCGCCAAGTAGTCTAAGCTATGGCTTTAGGAGATAACGTCAATGATATGAGCAGTTTGATATCTAATTGCAGAAAAGTAAAACTAAAATCAAATCACATCATTCATAGTCTGATAGCTCGCCAAGTAGTCTAAGTTATGGCTTTAGGAGATAATGTCAATGATATGAGCAATTTGATATCTAAACTATCTAACAAAGTAAGTGAATAAGACTGAAATCAAAGCATAACTGGAATTAAAAAAAAAAACTAGGAAAAGCAAAGTCAGCAGAAAGGCTAATCTCATGTCACTAGTTATTGCAAAAATTGTATGAAAATGCCCGGGCCTACTCTATTCTGAAACAGACACACATTGATTAGTGTTGGCAACAATATGCAAAGCTTGAAAAATCATGTACAGGAATGAAATGTTAATACCATAACAAATGAAATATACACAGGTGGATAACTATGAAATATGTGCAATGGAAATCAGGAAACAATACATAAAATCTTTACAGCAATAAGGAAAACAAAACCTCAGCGTGGAAGGGCCCTCTGCACGACCTTGGTCAACACGTTATCAGTCTGGAATTACGCTCACATAGTCATATAAAATAGAGTCTTGATATATTGCAAAACAGAGGAAGACTCCTCTCGTTACAATAGCAGAATGAGTTCATGGCACCGTACAACGACTAATAGTAAAACGACATCAAAAACTAACTAGTTCTATGTGTATGCAAACACATTATTTATAGGGAAAATTACATAACTATTTTCTTATGAAACTACTTCAAAGTTGACATGTAAAAGGACAACATCCATGAGTTTAGCATAATGGTTGCCAAGATTATTCAATCTATCAAAAGTGGCTATTGGATTCGCATTGTGGGGTAGTCTACAACTGTCAACATGACCCCAGGGATCTAGGAATGGCCACGAATCCTTCACATGTTTGAAAACAGAGTCCTGTTGTTGTAGGACTCCTTCGTTGGACCACTGTTTGACCACCATTGACAACGACTTTCCTTAATGAATCCGGCTAAACCAATAGGACCTGATCCATGTCCATGTCATTCCTGAACTGCCCACATGTCTTGTTTTGCCTGATGATACCTGCAACCTAGAGTTTAACAAAAACAACTACGGAAAGTTGAATCAACTGTGAAAAGTGGCTGCATTTCGTAGCTAATGAGCAAAATCTAATTCAAATAACAAACAAAAAAACATAGTTAGAAAACCACTTAAATGCTCTTTTAGAATCAATATGCAATGTTCTTTGATAGCTTATGGGGTACTGGTGAGAGGAAAAATGTTAAGTAAACTTGACTCGGGATAGAGTCAAAAGAGGTGTTAAACAGTGATGGTTTTGGGGCACATGGTATTGTGCACCCATGGTATTCTACCCATGGTATTATATGTAATGGAGCCTATAAAAGGCTCGAAGGACTTCATTGTAAGGAAAATGCCTGGAGGTAAGCGGTGAAGGCTCACTTGGTCGAATTGGCCAGGGTTTTGGCCAGGATAATGAAATTTCATTATGATCGGGTTTTTCCCCAGATTTGGGGTTTTCCCAGATAAACATGTGTGTTCATGTGTTTATGGTTATTGCTGGTTATTTCTTATATTTGTTTCTCTCAGTAATTATCCTTAATTAATTTGTGTTCTTGGGTAAATCTCTTAACAATTGGTATCAGAGCCATGGTTGAGAGCTTGGGCTTCCAATGTAGGCCTTCAGTGAAGGATTTATTTTAGCCCAATGGATAAAAGGATCAGCGCAGAAGTTTGTTGTTATTGCTCGTGAGATCACCCTTGAAAATGGTTAAAGAGATAATTGAATTTATATCTGGTATGAATATGGATCAATGATGTGGTCAGGGCCTCCATTGAAGGCTTGAGACGGGCCATCGGGCTTTAGATCTGATCAATTGGATTTCTGCATGCCTAATTGCTTAATCATATATGTATCATCTGTTGGATTGATTCCACATGAATAAGTTGAAGGACGAGAAGCGTCCACAACAAAGTCAAGGATTCATCTCAGAATTTAAAGGCAGTTATGGGTTAACAATACCCTGGGTAAAAACTTTGAGGGGGGTAAGAGCTAGAGTGAGCGGGATTGTCTCACTTAACAGGATTGGCTAGAGTTAGTCAAGGAGCCCCAAGTCAAGTTTAAGGGGGGAATTTTTAAGTAAACTTGACTCGGGATAGAGTCAAAAGAGGTGTTAAACAGTGATGGTTTTGGGGCACATGGTATTGTGCACCCATGGTATTCTGCCCATGTTATTATATGTAATGGAGCCTATAAAAGGCTTGAAGGACTTCATTGTAAGGCAAATGCCTGGAGGTGAGCGGTGAAGGCTCACTTGGCCGGATTGGCCAGGGTTTTGGCCAGGATAATGAAATTTCATTATGATCAGGTTTTTCCCCAGATTTGGGGTTTTCCCAGATAAACATGTGTGTTCATGTGTTTATGGTTATTGCTGGTTATTTCTTATATTTGTTTCTCTCAGTAATTCTCCTTAATTAATTTGTGTTCTTGGGTAAATTTCTTAACAAAAAATTCTAGGAAAATGTGTAGGAGAGATGTAGTTTCAGAGCTTAACAGTGTCAACTTGCTCAAGTTTACCTTTGGGAAGTCTTGTAGATATCTGTTGCATTATCTTCAAAGCCACATGATGAAAATGGCCCAACAGCCTGTGCCACAACTCGCCAATGTCTTGGCTTTTCACCAATTCTGCTTTCGTACTCAATGTTGCATAATCATCTACCTCTAGTTTATAGAGATTCTTCACCTGAATCCCTATCCTCTTGGTCTGACTCATGGCTATGTGTCTTAGGAATGCCCTTTTCTTTACTGAAGACAACATCATAGCCTTTGTCCTCCAACATTGTGACCAATACCAAGTTCTTCTTCAGTCCAAGCACATACATCACATTTGTCAAGGTGAGAGGAGCTCCATGCTCCCTCTGAAAAGCAACCGTGCCCACTCCTAAAACACTATACCTTCCATCATCACCCATCTCTATGCGCATCTTGAGGTCTTTCTCCTCCAAGGTACTGAATAAATTTTTATCACTGGTCATGTGGAATGAGGCTCCACTATCAAGATACTAGACACAGCCCATCATTGATGACACCATTCATATGATGAGGTTAAAGTCCATTTCAAATTGAGAGGCTAATGCCTTACCTTCCGATCCTTCCAACGATCCCTTCTTAGACTTCTTCGATGAGAAATTAGTCACATAATGTCCCATCTTGTGACAATTAAAGCATCTTACTTTAGACATGTCACCCTTCTTCCCTCCATGAGAAGAATTTGATTTGAAATGGGAAGCCTTCCCCTTCCCTTTCCTTGCCTTACTTTCTAAGGCCATATTTTCTTCATCATCATTCTTGGATGAAGAACCATCTCGTGTGCTCCTCCTGATCTCCTCCTACATAAGATCTTACCAGAGTCATTCCTAATTCGACAGTTTCTCCCTTCCATTCACAGAGTCCTGGTAGCTATTCCAACTCTTTCGAAGGCCAAGGAGAGCAAGGCTCACCATATCATCATCAGTAGTAGTTATTCACACACTGCCAAGCTCATATCTGCAGGTGGTGAGCTTGTTTAGATATGTGGAAATAGTATCGCCCTTCTCCATCTTGATTCTTCAAAGCTTATCCTTGAGCGCCAATTTCCTATGGTCGCTACTGTTCCGGTAGAGGTCCTTCAATATCTTCCACATTGAAAATGGAGTATCCTTCCCATGGAGACTCGAGACAATAAGGTCTCAAACTCCCTCAAGGATGATCCGTCTCACCTTCGCCACACACTTCTTCCAGTCAGCCAACTCTTGTACATTAGCTGAAGTTGGCTTTTGGATTTCTTGATCAATGAATTCCTTCAAGCCATTGTCTTCTAATACAGCCTCCATTCTATCTTTCTAGGCTATGTAATTTGAGCTACCTTCCAAGGCATACTTGAGTCTCAAGCCATAGAACACCATTGGCCAACCTTGAAGTATGATATGAATTCGATTTTCACCTGCAACCCCAAACTTCAAACTTCAAATTCTCTTCTCAGTATACTGTTCATAGCTCCGTTAACATGTAGAAAATTTCTACAAATCTAGCTCTAATACCATGTAGAAAATCTGATATAGGTTAACTTGATATTGCAATATAAATCAAAGCAGAATACTATAACCTACTTCTACTATCAATTTCTGTAAGCTTAAAGATCGAGTTGAACAATATAACCAGAAGAAGAAGAATCAATGGTACAATACACATGAAAATATTTTGGGGAAAGCCTTAGCTAAAAACCACACACTATTGTATTATCATACATGGTGGAAATATATAGGAATTATGCAAAGCCTTAGCTCTCACAGCTAGCCAGCTGTCAGTACAATCATCACAAATTCTCACAGGCAATCTTGGCTTCTCTCCACCCTTCCTCTCTTCCCTCCAAGCTCCTATTTCCTTGCACTGTTCCTTGTGGATGATTAGCCTTTACCAAGTGGATGATCAATCCTCCAAAACTGCACAATCTTTGAGGATGAATCCTTGATTGCATGCATGAGTTTTATCCATGAGAAAACACATGCAACTGATAGTACACTGTCGTTGAACATTAATATCAACTGGGTCTTTCTCAGAATAGACACACATGAGTTTCTGATGAGGGAATCTTCAGTTAACTGGAGTAGCACTAGTTGAGTGCATTAATGCATCAACTAACTGTTAACTCACTATTAGTTCCTCAAACATTTTGGAACTAATTTAATTGGACTTAACTCAGTAAACTAAGTTAACTAATTACAACTCAAATATAACTCAATCTTATCTCCTTAATTTAAGGGATAACTCTTGCATGACTTCAGAAAGATTTCTAACTTGAATTTCTCCAACTAGTTAATTTAAAATAAATTAATTAATTATTTCCAAGTAGTTGTTAAGACTAAATTTGATTTTAATTCACAATTTAATTCAAGGACAAATTAAATTGGAATATTCTTGTTGCCATATTTCAACAGCAGCAGTGATGAAGAACATGATGAATTTCAAATGAATAGAGTGTCAGAGTGTCCACTTAGTCCTAATCCTATGGGCTATGAGAGCAGCAATGATGAAGAACATGATGAAGAATTTCAAATGAATAGAGTTTCATAGTGTCCACTTAGTCCTAATCCTATGGACTATGAGAGCAGAAGTGATGAAGAACATGATGAATCATTTCAAATGAATAGAGTGTCACAGTGTCAACTTAGTCCTAATCCTATGGACTATGAGAGTAGCAGTGATGAAGAGCATGATGAAGATTTTCAAATAAATAAAGAGTCATGGTTTTCACTTAGTCCTAATCCTAAGGACTATGAGAGCAATAGTGACGAAGGACAGGATGAAGCACTTAGTCCTAATCCTAAGGGCTATGAGAGTAGCAATGATGAAGGGGGGGGATGAAGAATTTTCAGTAAGTAAAGAGTCACATTTTTGACGTAATCCTAATCCTATGGACTATGAGAGCAGCACTAACAATGCACATGATGAAGAATATCCAATAAACATTGAGTCAAATTTTCCATTTAGTCCTAATTCTAAGGACTATGAGGGTAGCATTGAAGAAGGCATAGATGATCATAGGGAGGATAACATTCCTCAGAATGATGACAAAAATGCTTATACAAATGATGATCCAATAATGGAGATGTTTCCAGGAAATATTGTATCGAGGAGTAGGACTAGACCTTTTTGTATCAATTCAAGATGTTCTATTTATACAAGGGGTAGAGCATAATATTTGACGTGAAGAAGTTCTATTAGAGCTCTCATTTCAAGTGAATGTTTTCAAAAAGACTGCTTGAAACATATGGATTTCAAGTTTGCAATAGAGAAAAGGAAGAGATATTTGTCAATGAATAAAAGCATGAAAAATTCATATTTAGTGGCATGCATGCAATCTACATTGTCAGGTTATGATTATCATATTGGGTCTTTATTTATCTGTAGAAAGGCTTTCAAAATGTTTCATTCAATGGGTAATTTTTGTCTGTCAATAATCCAAGAAAATTTGGAAAAGGATCCCACATTTTATTCAGAAGTATGTCATAAATGACAGTTTGGGCCATTATCAAATACTACAATGTCATGGATGAAAGATTTATTTTCAAAGCATGGAGAGTGTATTCCAAATAGAGAGACAATACATGTTCCAGATAATTTATCAAGATGATAAATATACAACTTATACAAAGAATATGCAAAAGGTGCTGAGGGACATGGTCAATTTATTACATATCAATATTTTGTGAAGGTATGGAAGAAAGAATTCAACAATGTCTGTATTCCTAAGAAGACAAGGATGGGGATTTGCAATACATGTGCTTCTCTTAAATAAAAAAGGGATAAATGTGAAGGGTCAGAAAGAGGTAAGCATTCATAACCTTAACTTTTAAAATTGAATAGTCATCAACTATGAAAATGTATTTCTTAATGAATTTCTTTTATGTTGTGTAGATTCCATTGTCAAAGCACTTCAAGAGCATCACGAACAACAAAAAAGTGAAAGGAAAAAGTTGTACAAGCATCGAAAGAAGTGTTATGATAATCTGAATAATATTTGGGTTTGATAATTGATGGTATGGACCAGACGATAACACTTCTACCACATTTTATTTTCACCCCAAAAAATTTACAAGAGAAAAATTTTATTCAGTATCACTTGGTCAGTTGTATGGTCTTCAATGGGAAAATGTTGGCAAGGGCTTCACAGCTCCAAATATTCATAATGATGCAAATCTGACAATAACCATAATTCATGATATGCTTTCTTATTGGTCTAGTAATATTCTTGAAGTTTTGTATCTACAATTGGACAACACTTCTTGTGAAAACAAAAATCACACTGTTTTTGGATATCTAAACATGCTTTTTGAATTGAGAATTTTTCAGAAGGTAAAGGTTGGTTTCCTTCTTGTTGGGCACACTCATGACCATATTGATTAGATGTTCAGTCGCTTTTCAGTCACATTGAGGAGGAAGTAAGTTGGGATCTTGCCATGATTAATTGAAAGTATTAAGAAATCATACATGCCAAAGCCTACTTTTGATGTGTTGGAAGAAACTGTTGACATGTGAAGGTTTATTTTGGGATCGCACGGTGAGGAGAAATGCAAAGAACAAATTAACGACATTAGCTTCCAACACTAATATGGGGCAAGAAGTATTCAACTACTGTAGAATGGGCACTGTCATCGGGTTTGGAATTTTTGAAGTTCATTCTAGATCATCCAATATTTGCATCAATATATTGTTATTACAATCAGTTGTTGAAGTTTATAATGCACACAAACATAATAGAGATATAAATTATTATGATTTCCTAGAAGAAATTAAAAAAATTATTAGATATAGATATGAGTACTTTGTATCACTGATTCAGTTTGGTGGGAGTCTATTTTCAATAATCAAAGTGACATCATTTCAAGAACAACAAATGAAGATATACCTTTGAAAAATCCATTTACTTGGCCACAAAATATGTCAAATGAACATGAGAAAAGAAACACCGCTGAAAAACAACAATCTCAAGGTATTATTAATTATTCACAGGCAGAGGAAAGAGAGATGTATATTGGTTCCAGAAGACCTCATGCACAACGTGAAGCCATGGAAGACCTTTACAGGGGTTCAATATAGGATATTAAGGAGGGTTGCATGATCGCAGTGCTAGTAGATGGAGATACCAGTGGCTATCAATTCTGTGTTGCTAAGGTTATAAAGGTCATTACATAAAATGAATATGTTACAGGTGTTGAAGTACATTGGTATGCCACAAATACACACCCATTCAATGGTGTGTATAAGCTAGGGATGGTAGTTTATAAAAAAATGGCGGAAAGAGAAAAAGAAAGGGTACAAATATAAATCATCGCTGCACAGACTTCTTAAAATTGGAGGATGTTGACATGCTTTTTTATGACTTCAATTTAACAAAGAGAGGAACTCTTTGCTTCAAGACAATAGAGATTGTGAAGAGCTTGTTACCAGAAGGAACAGTGTTGAGATGAGAGTTTGCTGAAACCAGTCGTAGATCCAGAAGAATTTTGAAACTTAAAATGGTGGGCATGCATGTGGACTCAAATGGGGCACTAGTTGATGAAAGAGAAGAATATGGAATATCTTCATCTGCATCAAGTTATTCATCTGAAGATGTGAATCCTGATGGTGTGCAAGAAAATATGAGTGATTTTGAATAATTGTCTAAGAAAATTTATATAACTGATGTTTGCATCATATCTTGAAATAAAATTTTTGATTTCCATATGGTGTTAAATTAGAAGTTATGAGTCATTTTTATGTTTGTTGGATTATATGTTTTAATTATAATGTTTTTTATTGTTTATAATATCTACAATGCAACAATTACTTAGAGATATAATGTATGGTTCATTCAATCTACAAATAATGACATTTTGATTAATTTATTCATGTAATTTGTTCATAATGCCATGGTTTTTTAATTTTATGGTTGAAAAGTTTCCAATTTTTTTGTATCTTTAATGTTATGGTTGAAAACAATTAGAATTTTAGCAATCTTTAGTGTCATGTTATTATATGTTTAACAACATGTATGAAAACTAATAGAATTTTAATGTGTTTCAGATCCCATTATTTTATATCTATTGTCATTACTAAAACATGTTGAAATTATACCTAGGAAAGAAAAATGTTATTCTACCAAAAACATTAGTGTGTTTTTTTCCTCAAAAACCACTGTTTTTTGCACAAAAAAATTTGGTTGTACTACCATTTTTTAAAAATGTTGAAAATTGACCCTAAAAAAATCATCGTCCCAGTATCAACACTTTTCATTTTTAGGTTGTTTTTGCACAATTTTTGCACAAAAAATTGGTTTTCACTACCATTTTTAAAACACGTTAAAATTGACCCAAAAAAAACCATCGTTCTAGTATACACACTTTTCATTTTTAGCACTATTTTTCATGTTTTTTGGAGGTTTTTTGGCCAGATTTCCCTTTTTGAGTTTATAGTTCTCGTTTCAGAGTTTAAATTGTTCACAGGCTTGTTGACTAGATACTTCAACGCAGAATGGGTTGTGCACATCTTGAAGTGTGCACCCAACAAATAGTGCCTGAATTTCTCGAGCGCATACACCATTTCTAGTCCTTCATTCTATGTGGTTGAATAATTCTTTTCTGCCTTCGATAACTTTCTACTCGCCAATGCTATCAGATGGTCAACATCGACTTCGCCTAGTTGGGTGAGCACAACTCCTAGTGCTATGTAGGACACATCTACATGGCCGTGAAACTCCTTCTTCCAGTCGGGGAACACTAAAATAGGCACAGTGACCATCTTTTCCTTGAAGAGATCCAAAATTTTATGGCAATCATCGTCCTAGCAAAACATCACATCTTTTTTAGCAATTTTTCCATAGGTACAGTGATCTACGCATACGATTTGATGAAATTCCTTACTACCCTATGGGGCCCAACGTCGCACGCAATTGTTTGACATTATTTGGAGGCTCCAGATTAATAATCACTGCAATTTTTGAAGGGCCTACCATCAGCCCTTGCTTACAGACTACATAGCCCATATGGTACACAAAATATACATTTCTTCAGATCAAGGGATATATGATACTTTCGACAAGTATCCAACATGAGGTGAAGACTAGAAACATGTCTCTTAACTAACCCAAACAAAGTCCAATAATCAAATTAAACCTCTAAAAAATTGTGAATAAACTCCTTGAAGGCTACAACTACCACCTTAGAGAAGATTGTAGGGGCATTTTTAAGTCCGAAAGGCATAACTGTATACTGAAAACAACCCCATTCAGTCACGAATGTGGTCTTACTTTGATCCTCTAGTGTGATCTTGATCTGATCATACCCTGAGAACCCATCAGTAAACAAATAGTCTTCCTGACCTCCAACATTTTCTAGTACTTCGTGTGTGAATGGCATGGGAAAGGGATCATGGACACAAGCATCATTCAGCTTCCTTAAGTCTACGCATATCTGAATCTCACCCTTCGTCTTATTTTACTAAACCACCATAGGACTAACCCATTTCGATACTTCGACAGGCTTAATAATCCTAGCTGCAAGAATCTTACCCATTCGTCACGCACTTTGTCCTTGTACTTATGATTTAATCGATAAGGGCACTGCTTCACTGGCTTCACATCTGGATTTAGATTGATCTTCATGGTGCCCAGATCCCCTACTATCCCCTTCAGATAAGAGAACTTGGTGGGAAAAAAGTCATGATACTCCCGCAATAAATTTGTGACTTTATCCACTGTGTCTTCATCCCAAAAGTCGCATATGTTTGCAAACTTCGACTGCACTTTTGAGCCAATATTCATCTCCTTGGTCTTTAGGAGATGTGAGATATCAGGGACTTCTGCCTTAGGCCCTGCGACTTTGCAATGGCCTTCTGACTCCGGAATATTGATGTTCCTAGGATCTTCTCCGCCTTCCTCAATGGACACATTGTAGCATTCGAGTGCATGGCACAATTGCGTACTCCAATCTGGTTGTACCCACGCAATAGTTTCTTGAGGAATTTTGAATATTGCAACTTTGATCTCCTATAATGTTTCATCAATACACTCAAATCCATCTTCAAAGCTAAAAGTGAGCATAAAAATTTCCTTCAGAACATCCCATTCTGTGGTTCCATGTTGCAACTCTGTTTCTAGGTACCAGTTCATCAGAATCATATCCAAAGTGTGGCAGAATATATGAACCCATTCTGGCTGTGGTTCTTCTCCCCATGATTTCATCCATTAAGACATATGCTCACGTGGATCGTCCTTCCCTGTATATTTCTCAGTAGTGCAGGTATTGGCATACCCAAACCACAGCTTCATCATCTACCAATATTCCTTCCAATTTGTAAAGTTGTTATGTGTTCCCCACCATCTGGAAAACATAGATCTTAGCACGATGTATAATGCCTAGAACCAATGTTCCTCCTGTACATCCCTTTCAAATTTTTCCAGAAAAAAATTGACATCTTCAAAACCATCATAATACGATAAGTTGCATACCTCAGTGGATATACATCAAAGTGACTTTGTAAGATTGTTGCATAGCAACGAAGATACGTCATGCAACCTGTTTTTCTAGTGTTCAAGCTCTTCATCTAAATATGAATTGCAGGAGATGTCCTTCTCCCACGTACTTCACCCATCTGCCATAGGGTTGATCCAATCTTCATCCCGTGTAGTAAGCTTACAGATTTTCTTAATATCGTCTTCCTCATCATAATCATGGAATGGTTTAGTATATCATGCACCCTCAGCTGGATCCAATGGAACAATAACCCTTATTTCCTTCTTTTCAAATGTCATACTACGCTTCTTAAGGTTGATGACTATGTCCATATCAAATTCCCAATCAATTCCAAGCAATGCTGGGTATGGGTTACTGTTGTCCACTATTTCAATCACTTCAAAGTCAGCTATGGTGCATGCCCCTTTAGTATCCATAGTCACCCCATGTAGGCACCCAATAGGAGTAATCTTTTGTTGATTCTCCATTCTCAACTGGATCAGGGATCACTATAGCATTGGTCTTCCCATTCTTTCCCAGGTTTGCTTTAGCAGAACATTTGCATCAGACTCCAAATCAAGAATTACCTAGTCCATTTCGAATTCTCCAATATGGGCAACCAGTCCTTTTCTTACTTTTTTCCACCTTATGTACTGCACATTATTCTGGCAGTGGCTTATTCTTACCAATGCAGTTATATATCAATTCTTGCAGTCCCTCTACTACCTTCCTATCGCTTAGGAGCTTCATAGAGGTTTGTAAAAATGATGCTAATAATGAGGGGTCTCTCTCCTGTGCAGTACTGATGTATCCAGGCTTCCCCATGCACGTTCTTTGAGTCCCTGATGTAGAAGCTCCTACATTTGTGATCTCCTTTTTTCTTACATAAATGTTTCCTTTACTTTATTTACATTGAATCCAACCTCCTTGTCAGTAGCCTTGCAAACCGATACATTTTCCTCTAGTTTCTTCCCTTTATCCTCCTCGGTAGCTATGCCACTTCACGTGATGATATGAACACTAGGACCCTCTTCATGCGGTTTTGATCTCGTCATTTGGATGTTATGGGTAGGCTGTTGAGTTTGAGTCTTCTTTTCTTACATCTTCGCGATGAGCATGGGACAATCTTCTATGACATGATCAAACTATCGACAATACTGACATGAGGGGTGTGTTGGATTCTAAAAATCTCGCACAAAGTGACCTGGTTCTCCACAATTTTAACAAATGATTTGGCCACAACCTCTTCCAACTCCTCCCCCTCATCCTCTTCCTCTTCCTCTTCCTCATCCCTGAAACCCTCCACGCAATGCAGATGCACCTTGATCCTGAGGTCGACCTCTATCTGTAATTTATATGTGGGTGTTCAATCCATCATCAATTCATAACTTTGATAATTGCACTCATCATGACCTACAGACTTACCTAATTTACAAAACAACTGTTGGGGCGTTCGCACAAACTTCTGCAGCAAATGACAATTTTCCATTGTGTGCTTTCATGTAATCTGACAGATAGAGCACCATGGTACCACTCTTGTACTTAGCCCAGCAATGTTTTCTAGCTTTAGGGGGATAGGACCTCCCTCAACAAGATAATTCTAATGAATCGGGAAATGGTCCTTATCGTGTCCATGGCCCTTACATTTCAAACACCATACTTTTGCACGGACCTCATTCTAGACTTCATTTCCCTTCTTGAGGCTCTACAACTCCATATGCATGCTAGCCAGCTGGGACTGAATATGTTTCACTCCTAGATTCATATCCTGAATAAGTGACACTTCCAATTTCATAGCAACCTCTAGTGCCTTTGTCTGTGTTCCAAT